>Ga0224511_10000009_pt1 | contig 176854 bp, 167 predicted proteins | sample SF_May12_sed_USG_2_FD_169988 | JGI IMG/M metagenome (GOLD analysis project Ga0224511, IMG submission 169988) | Sediment microbial communities from San Francisco Bay, California, United States - SF_May12_sed_USGS_8_1 | ecosystem: Environmental > Aquatic > Marine > Sediment | place: USA...
ACGTTCGATTTTGCTCCCGGCAAAATCGTCGAACCTCAGGTTCTCATCCCGGCCGCCTGTCGTGGTTATAACCGGCTCGTCATCTACCACGTCTTTCATGCCTTAATATGGCTGGGGTGCCAGGATTACTCCGGGCTCCTGCCCTCCGCCCTGCGGGCCGTCGTCGCTTTGCGCCGACGTTCGATTTTGCTCCCGGCAAAATCGTCGAACCTCAGGTTCTCATCCCGGCCGCCTGTCGTGGTTATAACCGGCTCGTCATCTACCACGTCTTTCATGCCTTAATATGGCTGGGGTGCCAGGATTCGAACCTGGGAATGCCGGAATCAAAATCCGGTGCCTTACCGCTTGGCGACACCCCAATATGTAACTCTTTACTATCCAGTCGAACCTGCATTCCCAGGTTCGAATTCCGGCCGGGTTTCATCAAAAAGATGAAATCCGACAAAGCTGTCAGCTTTTGTACAGCGGTGAGCGGTTTCGCCCTTGCGCGACAAAGCCCTGCCAGTGTTGTTGCAGGCTGTTCCACGCAGCCCGCGCCGTCTGTTCGTGTTCGAATGCGGCGAAAACACAAGCCCCTGTCCCGGTCATGCGCGAGGGGGCATATTCGGCCAACGCGTTGAGTGCGGCCGCCACCTCAGGATAACGATTTCGAACCAGTGGTTCGCAGATATTGTCGCCGGCCCCGGACAGGAAGTCGCGTATTGTAATGGGTGGGCAATCACGTATCAATTGCGGATCGGAAAAAACCTCAGCCGTTGAAATGGTTACCGGCGGGATCAGGACCACATACCAGGGTTCCGGCAGGGTGACGGGGGTAAGATTTTCCCCCACACCTTCCGCCCAGGCGGCTTCCCCCCGCACAAAGACCGGGACATCCGCCCCCAATTGCAGTCCCATGCCCGCCAGCGAGTCAATGTCCAGTCCGCAGCCCCAAAGCTGGTTCAGCGCCACCAGGGTCGTGGCCGCATTGGAGCTGCCGCCACCCAGACCACCGCCCATGGGCAATTTCTTGCTGACATGAATATCGACGCCGGCCTGTGTCCCGGTCCTGTCCTGTAATAGACGGGCTGCCCTGACCACCAAATCCTGTTCTGGTCGTACGCCACTCAATTCACTGGTGCGCCGAATGGTGCTGTCTTCACGCACCGTGAAACGCAACTCATCACCATAGTCGAGGAACTGGAAGACGCTCTGCAGTAAGTGGTAGCCATCGGCACGTCGACCGGTGATATGCAGAAACAGGTTCAGCTTGGCGGGGGCAGGCCAACCGGTTTGGGAATGTATTGCTTGGGACATGGCGGGATGTATTGTTACCTGTGATTGGCGCCATCATAGTGGTGTCGTCCCATGGGGACAAGGCGATCAGCCGGGATCATTAAAGGGATTGTCTTCGTTCGGTACGCCCAGCTCCCATTTGTCGATCACCACCCGTACATCAAGCCGGCTGTTGCGGGCAAAGATTTTTTTCGGCAATGTCACGCCATTCACAACCGTGTAGCGCTTATAGTCTACCTGCCAGTCTGCTTGTTGCAGTTTTTCCAGTCGCCCGTCGGCACCAACCTGTTTGGTATCATGGCCGTTGGGTGACGGCAAACCCACCATCCAGTATCGCAACTCGGAGACCGGCATTCTGACACCGGTTGTTTCATACAACAGGAAATCCACGTCCCTGGCGAAGTGCTTCTCGTCTGACGTTTGCAATTCAGCACCATCCCTGTTGCCCTTGATGTGAACCTGGCCCGCACCAAATGGGCCATATAAACGGACCTGATAGACATCGGCCTGTTGCAGCCACAACAGATTGACATGCCATGACTCTGTACCGTTTTTTATCGCCACCCGGCCGGTGGCAAACCAGTAGCGAACAGCCGAGATTTCGGCCTGATGAGTCTCCCAACTGACATTCTGCGGGAGTTTTTCCGGCATCGACTGACATGCCGAGACAAGCAGCGTTATAACGAGTACGACAAGTCGCTTCATTCGGTAAAGCGTTTCATGACATCAAGCAGGATCTTGTGACTGGGTGTCTCACGCAATGCTTCTTCCCAGACTTCCCGCGCCGCCCGTTGATCACCACTGACCCACAGGACTTCGCCCAGATGCGCGGCGATATCCGAATCCTTGCTGATTTCGAATGCCTTGCGCAGAAAACTCAGCGCTTCCGGGTATTTGCCCCGGCGGTAATAGACCCAACCCATGCTGTCGATAATGGCAGCGTCTCTGGAATTGATCTGATAGGCACGCTCCACATATTTGGCGCCCTCTTCAATCCGATCTGTCCGGTCCACCATGGTATAGCCCAGCGCATTCAGGGCTTGCGCATTGTTTGGCTGGCGCTTGACGATGGCCTTCAGGTCCTGCACCGCCACATCAATACGATCCAGTTTTTCTGCAGTCAGCGCCCGGGCATATAACAGTTCGATGTTGTCCGGTAATTCCGCCAGGGCCTCAGTGTAAATACTGAAAGCCTCTTCATACTGTTTGTCATTACGCAGAATCTCACCTTCAGCAAGATAGATGCGCATTTGAATATCGGCCGTCTTGGCATCACGATAGATATTTTTAAGTTGTTCACGGGCATCGGCCACCTTGCCCATACGTGCAGTCAATACAGCAATCCGAATAAGTGCATCAATGTTGTAATCGCCATATCTGACCAGACTGTAATGCTGAATGGCCTTATTGATGTCACCATCGCGCTCTTCAATCTGCCCCAGGTGATAACTGGCTTCATTACTACGCATATTCATTTCAACCAGCTTCTCGAAGTAACCGGCAGCAACTCTTCTGTCACTCAGCTCCATTGACAGTAAACCCAATGCATAAACAGCATCGCTGCGAATCACCTTGTCTGGATGGTCAGCCAGTTCCCTGAACTGGTCCCGCGCCCTGGCAAGTTCGCGTGCATCAACCAGTTTGCGTGCATAATTCAAACGCAGCTCATGGATATTCGGATACCGGTTAACCACATCATCCAGGTACTGCAAGGCTTCCTTGTCACGTCCCTGACGCGACAGAATGGTCGTGCGCATAATGTGCGCCTGGGGCCAATCATCTTTTATGGCAATTGCCTTTGTAATCACGACTTCCGCTTTTTTATATTCCCCGACCATGAACGCTAATTGACTGTAAGCAAACAATGCATTGATATTGCCCGAGCGCTTGGCCACCAGTTTTTCCATCACCTGCATCGCGGCATGTCTGTCACGCTCTTTTCTCAGCAGGGAAGCGATAAGCATGTAACTTTGTTCTTCATGGGGCGTGCCGTCAGCAATCACCGCTTCCAGATGCCGGAGCGCTTCTTTGGTCCGGCCATTGCGCACCAGTAATGTGGCCATGACACGATGCGCTTCTATATTTGAGGAGTCCAGTTCCACCCACAGACGGGCGGCTTTCATGGCGCCTGCTTCATCCCGTGCGTTAATGGCAATCTGGGTGGCACGTTCGGCGATGTTCACATCGCGTGACAGTTGTGCCGCTTCCAGGTAATTCTTCACAGCCAACTGGATCATGCCGCGTTTCATGGCCAGTTCCGCCATCAGGAGCGTTTTCAGTAACAGGGCTGTGCGGTTTTGGGTACCCTGCTCGCCGGCACGCCGGCGCTTTTTATCACCGGTCGCTTTTTTGGCTGATGATTTTTTAGGGGAGACCGATTTTTTTTGTTCTGCCAGAAGCCCGCCTGGTATAGACTCGCCTCCGACGGACCGGGTGTTTGCGGCTGAATTTGCATCAAATAGCATTGTCCCCCTGCCACTGGCAGACTCACCGGCCTGCGCGGTTATCCCGAACAGGACAAGTCCTGAGAAAATTACTATATGATTTATAAGGATTTTTAAAGATTGGTTTGTATTTTCCATATCGCCCGCCGGGAACTTCTCTGGATCGCAAAAAGAACTTTTAGGGAAATTCCCTTTATAATATACATTGGTCTGCATTGACCACAATTTCAAGCCCAACTAACCGTATAAAATATATTTTGGCAGATACCAGCGTGACACTCCTGGCCCTCGGCATCAACCACAAAACCGCACCGGTGGAAATCCGGGAGAAAGTGGCATTTGCCCCCGAACATCTGGCGACCGCCTTGCGGGAATTGCTCGCCCAGCATGCCGTCAATGAGGCCGCCATCCTGTCTACCTGTAACCGCACTGAGCTGTACTGCAGTGTAGAAAGCGGTGCCGCTGAATGTCTCATCGGCTGGATCAGCCGTTACCATAAACTCAGCCAGGAAGACGTGGCCCCCTATACCTATACCTTTGCCGATCAGGCGGCGGTACAGCATATCCTGCGCGTGGCCAGCGGACTCGATTCCCTGGTCCTGGGTGAACCCCAGATCCTGGGTCAGATCAAGGATGCCTACACCTGGGCGAACAATGCCGGCGCCATCGGTATGCAGCTTAACCGCCTGTTTCAACACACTTTTTCTGTAGCAAAACAGATCCGTACCGATACCGCCATCGGCAGCAACCCGGTCTCGGTCGCCTTTGCCGCCGTCAGTCTGAGCAAGCAGATATTCACCAACTTGAATGAACACACCGCACTGCTGATTGGCGCCGGTGAAACCATTGAACTGGTGGCCCGTCATCTGGGAGAGATGGGGGTGAAACACATGATTGTCGCCAACCGGACCATTGAGCGCGCCCAGCTGCTGGCCGGTCAGTTCAATGGTGAAGCCATCACGTTGTCGGAAATGCCGGATCGGCTGGTGGAAGCCGATATCGTGATCTCTTCGACAGCCAGCCAACTGCCCATACTGGGCAAGGGTGCGGTTGAACGGGCGCTGAAAAAGCGCAAACACCGCCCCATTTTCATGGTGGACATCGCCGTACCCCGCGATATCGAACCCGAAGTCGGCAACCTGCGGGATGTCTATCTCTACACGGTGGATGACCTGCAGGAAGTGATTGAGGAAAACCGCAAGTCCCGTCAGGCGGCAGCGGAAGAAGCCGAGGACATCATCGCGGGTCAGGTGGAGCAATTCATGGGTTGGCTGCGATCGCTGGAAGCGGTGGATACCATTCGGGCCTATCGCACCCATGCCGAGTTAATCCGTGAAGAAGCTAACCGTCAGGCCCTGCGCCAGCTGGCCGCCGGACGTGATCCGGAAAAAGTCATTAACGATCTGTCACGCATCCTGACCAACAAGTTGATCCATGAACCCACCGTACAAATGAATCGAGCCGCCTTTGAAGGTCGAAACAGTTTACTGGACAGCGCCCGTGAACTTTTCAACCTGAAAGATAACGAATAACACTATTCTTTATATATCACCCGAATTATGAAAGCATCACTCCATAACAAACTGGAATCCCTCAGTGATCGTCTGGAAGAGATCAACCACCTGTTGGCTGACCCCGGCGTCATTGGTGATCAGAACAGGTTTCGCACGCTTTCCCAGGAATATGCCCAACTGAACCCGGTCATCCGCTGTTTCAAGAAATACAAAACCACACTGGCCAATCTGGATGAGGCGAAACGCATGTTGCAGGACAGTGACGCCGAGATGCGTGAACTGGCCGAAGAAGAATTTCAGACCGCCGAAGAAGACAAGGAAAAACTGGAGCAGGAACTGCAAATCCTGATGTTGCCGGTGGATCCCAATGACGACCGCAACATCTTCCTGGAAATCCGTGCCGGGACCGGCGGTGATGAAGCCGCCATCTTTGCCGGTGATCTGTTCCGTATGTATTCCCGCTATGCCGAACTGCATAAATGGAAAGTGGAAGTGATCAGCAGTAATGAAGGGGAACACGGCGGCTACAAGGAAATCATCAGCCGGCTTGTCGGCGCCGGCGCCTATTCACGTCTGAAATTCGAATCCGGTGCACATCGTGTGCAACGTGTACCCGAAACCGAATCCCAGGGTCGTATTCACACTTCGGCCTGTACTGTCGCCATCCTGCCGGAAGCCGATGAAGTCAGTGAAGTGAACATCAACCCGGCGGACCTGAAGGTTGACACCTACCGCGCCTCCGGCGCCGGTGGTCAGCACGTTAACAAGACCGATTCCGCGATCCGCATCACCCACTTGCCCAGCGGTATCGTGGTGGAATGTCAGGACGAACGCTCCCAGCATAAAAACCGCGCCCGCGCCATGAGCCTGCTCTCCGCCAGGTTGCTCAGTGTGGAACAGGAAAAGCAGCAGCGGGAACAGGCACAAAACCGTCGCCAATTGGTAGGGACCGGTGATCGCTCTGAACGCATTCGCACCTATAACTATCCACAGGGTCGGGTCACCGACCACCGCATCAACCTGACGCTTTATAAACTGGAAGAGATCATGGAAGGCCAGGTGGATGAAGTGATCGAACCACTGATTCACGAGCATCAGGCCGATCTGCTGGCGGCCATGAGTGATGAGTAAGTTCGCTTTTTCGCACGCGCCGAATCATTATACAAATTCTTAAAACCACATCGTTTGTGCCTGACAAGTATCCGCTTCCCTTTGACAAGCAAATACCTCTATATCGTCTTTCCAGACAGCTCATTGTCTTTAAGCCGACGTTCAGGTTTGACCAGGTAGAATGGAGTGTCGGTTACATCAATAGGATCAGGGGGAGAGAAAATGACAAAAAACACAAAGTGGTTGCTGCTGATTGCCATGGTAATGGCGACTATTGGCTGCGACAAAATCGAACCCACCTATGCACGTACCAACTCAGGCGGCCATATGGATATCAGTGGGGAATGGCAAAGTGAGTGCATCAGTAGCATGAAACATATTATCCGAATCCATGATCACCGGCTGTATGTCGATAAAGACATATATGATGATGGTGCCTGTACCACACTGAACCACCGGGAAAAAGACACACGATTTTCTCGAGAATCGGACGGCGATGGCGGTAGTATCGGTGATCGGGGTGATTTCCTGACCCAGGGATGGAAAGCGGCAGAAGGCGATGTGAACTTTGTTCCTGCCCCCAATGGCCTGGCCGGCCCGCCATTGCAGGATCCACCACTGGCATCCATCTTCAGAATGCCAACCACCAGTCTTATCAACGGCTCATACTGGACTTTGTTTGTCGATGATACGGATGCATCGAACGGAAATTATGCATTCTATCTGGCGGAAAATTATGCTTTTCTACCGGACCCGTTTCCGTATGTCACGACCTCAAGAAAATATATAAAACAGTAAACCCTGTTCGGCAGGCTCATCCAAACGGTATACTTTGGCTCAGGCATTATTGCCTGAGCCAAAGTAGAATCAGCATATAGCACCATGTCCCTCTCCATCCAGCAAAGCCTGCGATCCGCCACTGACCGTTTAAGTACAGCATCAGACACAGCCCGCCTGGATGCCGAGATACTGCTGGCCCATGTGCTGGACACGGATCGCAGCCGGCTGTTCACCTGGCCGGAACAAATACTCACCCCCGAGCAGGAAACATCGTTCCTTGCGCTCATCGAACGACGCAGCCGGGGCGAACCGGTTGCCTATCTGGTCGGTGATCAGGATTTCTGGACGCTGAAGTTAAAGGTGACGACGGATACCTTGATCCCGCGCCCCGAAACCGAGCTGCTGGTGGAACAGGCGCTGGCGCATCTGGCCGCTGACCAGAGCTGTACCGTGGCCGATCTCGGTGTGGGCAGCGGCGCTATTGCGCTGGCCATTGCCAATGAGCGTCCCCTCGCACAACTCATCGGCATCGATCAATCACCGGGCGCGCTCATGGTGGCTGAGGAAAATGCACAACAACTCGGGATCCGGAATGTCCGCTTTCAGCAAAGCGACTGGTTGGCCGGTTTTCCCGCAGACTGTTTCGATATGATCGTGGCCAACCCGCCTTATATCGCGGCAGCGGATCCCCATTTGCAACAAGGCGATGTGCGTTTTGAACCGGTTTCGGCCCTGATCGCCGGTGCAGATGGTCTGGATGATATCCGTCGTATCGTGCAACAGGCCGCCGTCTGCCTCAAACCGGGCGGCCGGCTGCTCATGGAACACGGCTATGATCAACAACAGGCCGTTATCGATTTACTGAACAAGGCGGGTTATCACGAGGTATGCGGCAAACGTGATTTGGCCGGCCAACCCCGCATGGTCATGGCCCAAAAACCCCGGTAACCTCATTATTTTCCTTACTACTATTTTCAGTTCCCGGTTGCACTCGGGCTGACAGGGAGTAGGCTATAAGGACAGAGGCCGCTGATGAGTTCCCGTATAAAACATCGTGAGATTGAGTTTGACAGCCTGCACCCCGATGGGCAGCAGGCTGATCACGCCGCGCAATTACTGGCAAAAACCAAAGGCATCCTGAATGTCTCGGCGCCGGATGCACTCCATTTGATGATTAGTTATGACATCAAGCATATCACCCTGGAATCGATAGTCGGTTTGTTGCTCGAGGCCCGTTTCCACATTCGAAATTCCCTGCTGGCCAAACTGAAGCAGGCCCTGTATCGCTACACCGAGGACACCGAGCGGGCCAACCTGGGCGTGAGTGACAAGCAATCCACCCAACAGATTTTCACGAATCACTACCAGCGCCGCCCCCATGGTTGTCGGGATCGACGTCCTGACCATTTGCGTAACTATCTATAATATCGCCGCCGACTCTTTTCAGCGCAGGCGTTTCCCATTACCCTGCGCGTATGGATGATCAAACACTCCTGCAATACAGCCGGCAGATTATGCTGCCGCAAATCGATATCGCCGGTCAGGAAAAGCTCCTGCAGTCCACGGCCCTTATTGTCGGCATGGGCGGGCTGGGTTCCCCCGTGGCGATGTACCTTGCCGCCGCCGGGGTCGGCCACTTGATCCTGGCCGATTTTGATCGGGTTGACCTCAGCAACCTGCAACGCCAACTCCTGCATCGTCACAGTGATATCGGCCGCCCCAAAGTGGAATCGGCCCGTGACACCCTGCTGGCGATCAATCCCACTGTCCGTGTTACCTGTGTTGCCGAAAAGCTCGATACCGACAGATTGATCGCCATGCTCGAGGGGGTGGACATCGTGCTGGATGGCTCTGACAACTTCACGACACGCTTCGCCGTCAACCGGGCCTGTGTTACCCGGCAAGTGCCGCTGGTGAGCGGGGCCGCGATACGTATGGAAGGACAGGTCGCGGTGTTTCCCTGCAACCAGCCTGAAGCGCCCTGTTACCACTGCCTATATAAAGAAGAAGGTGAAGAGGAGGCCCGGTGTAGTGAAAATGGCGTCCTTGCTCCGGTTGTCGGTGTAATCGGCAGTATTCAGGCGACAGAAGCCATAAAAGTTTTGTTAAATATCGGCGAGACGCTCGCCGGCCACTTGCTGGTCATTGATTTCCTGCACACCGATTGGCGAAAACTCAAGATACGCAGGGACCCGCACTGCAGCGTATGTCGCCGTCAGTAACAAGCCATATCTCTTTGTTTTTATTGAATTAACTTGCCTTACACAGATTAAGTGCAGGCTTTATGGTTACTTCATAACCATATTCTGCACTGCATATATTCGCCAAAACCTAAAGCCGCACCATTTCAAGCCGAAAATAGTTGAAGCAATTCCAATTTCTCAACCCATACAAATAGGAGTGCGGTCATGAAACGCGTTGTGTTATCTACCACTATGTTAGTTATGCTCGGTCTGGCGTTTGCACCTGGTGCCCATGCCGACAAAAAGAAGATATCCCCGAACACAGTATCCGGCGCCAAAACAGTTAATGCCCAACAGGCCAAAAAGCTGTTTGACCAGGGCGTTGTGTTTGTCGATGTTCGCAGCGACAAGGACTTTGCTGCAGGACGTATCCCTGATGCGATCCATATCGAACTGAAAAAAGTCTATAGCAAGAACACCCTGAGTGAGCACGTCAAGCCCGGTCAGAAAGTGGTGATCTATTGCAACGGTCACAGCTGTCTGCGCAGTGCCAAGGCTTCTGAACAGGCCGTGTCCTGGGGCTACAAAAACGTGTACTACTTCCGTGATGGTTATCCGGCCTGGAAAAAATCCGGTTACCCGGTGGAATAAGTACGTCCGGTAATTTTGATACAACTTAATATAGAAGAAGGCTTGCTGTTATTATGAGTTTAAAAGCACGCATACTTCTACTGAGTTTGGCTACTATCCTGCTGGTTGTGATCGCTCAGACCACAGCCGGCAGGATGACTCAGAATGAAGTCGAGGAACGCTTCGAAGAAGCATCGATTACAGGTGAGGCGCTGCTTTGGCGCTTGATTCTCACCAATCAGATGGATGGCATGGAATCAAATGCCACCGCACTGGCGCGTGACCGAGATACGCGCAATGCGCTGCAAAGTCAGGATAATGAAGCCCTGGCCGAAAATGTTCGCACCACTTATAACCTGCTGAGTGCCTCCAAGGTACTGACCGGCCTGTCGATCAGTGATTTAAATGGCCAAAATCTGGTCACCATTCCCGAAGAGCTCAAGCTCGGTGAAAACAGATTAATCAAGAAATCGCTGGAAACCGGCAAGGTCCAGCGCGGTGTGATTTTTGACGAGCAGGGCCGTCCGCAGATAGCGGTCAGTTTCCCGTTACTGATGCGCGGTCAACCCATCGGTGGCGCCACCTACATCCGCGATCTGCAGGATGCCGTCAAGCAAATGAAAAACAGTAATGAATCCGAAATTGTCATCCTGAACGGGAATGGCGGTGTGGTGTACAGTACCGTCGATGAGCTGCTTGCCCAGCTTGACTATAAGTTGCCTGAACTGGGTAAATCAAAATTCAAACCGGCCAAACATGATGGCAAAACCTATGCCGTTGTGACGCATCCGGTCAAAGACTTTACCAACGAAGCTCGTGCACACCTGGTTACCGTTAAGGACCATACCGAAAGTTTCAACAAACAGTCTCGACTGAACTGGATGGCAGTGCTGGTTACAAGCGTAATTGTTGTTGCCATGATCCTGATCCTGTTCTGGTATATCAGCCGATCTTTCACCAAACTGAACGCCATTATTCGGGTCGTCAAGGATGTAGCTACCGGTGACCTTACCCCGGATACAGGCAAAGCCGATACCAACTCCAATGATGAAACCGGTCAGCTGACCAAGGCCATGGCCGCCATGCTCGATAACCTTGGTGTGATGGTCGTCGAGATCAACAAGACCACGGTTATGCTGGCATCATCCAGCGAAGAATTGACCGCGATCTCCAAACAAACCAACGGCAGTATCGAGCGGCAGTTGGCCGAAACAGCCCAGGTGGCCACCGCCATCAACGAACTGGCTTCGACTGCACAGGAAGTTGCCCGCAATGCCGCCGAAGCGGCTAACGCAGCAGACACAGCCAATAAAGAGGCCCAGGAAGGGGCTAAAGTTTCCCAGGGACTGTCCCAGGCCATCAGCAACCAGATCAAGGAAACCAATCAGGTGGCTGATTCACTGCACCGCCTGCAGGATCAAACCGACAAGATTGCCAATATTATGGCTGTCATCAATGACATTGCAGAACAAACCAACCTGCTCGCATTGAACGCGGCAATTGAAGCAGCCCGCGCCGGTGAACAGGGTCGCGGTTTTGCCGTAGTGGCTGATGAAGTTCGTACGCTGGCGACACGTACCCAGCAATCCACCAAGGAAATCGAAGAGACAGTGGCCGGTCTGCAATCCGAAACCAACAAGACCGTTGCCATCATGAAAACCACTCAGGAAGAGGCCGGTAAGACCCAGGGCTTTGTTGAACAGACAACCCATCGCCTTAACGGGATTGCCACTTCGGTCGACAACATCAGCCAGATGATCACCCAGATCGCCACGGCGACTGAGGAACACACTTCCGTAACGGAAGAGATTGACCGTAATGTCACGAACATTACCCAACTGGCGCAACAGGTTGCCGACGATGCCAAGCATACGACGACAGCCACCAATGAACTGGCCCAACTGGCCGCACAACTGGAAGCACTGGTCGGCCAATTCAAGACCAAAACCGCTTAAGTCACAGACAATGCCTTCACCATGAAGGCATTGTACTTTTCCCAGCCACTCCATTGCTCATCAACGTTTGTCCCTGACACGTCCGGCTGTGATGACGTAACTGACACAACAATTGTTCCAGACATATAAAAAGGCCGGCCGTACATCCTTGTGCGCGGCCGGCCTTTTGCTATGCAGAGGTGCTCCGGCTAATCCTGTCTGGCGATATCTCCCCCGGAGTTACACCGGTCTGCCACCTCATGGATATGCCATTTCCTTTGTTTAATAATCTTATCGTCCAGCAACTTGACGATCAAATTTACCTTGTTACGTATAATTTCATCCTGCCGGCACTTGTTAATCACCAGTTTCGAACCGGGATACATCATAATGGCTTCCATGATTTCAGCCCGGTCCTCTTCCATGCCCAACTGGGAATACTTGTTCATAAAGCCTTTTTCCAGCCTGCTGCTTTTCACCATTTTAGGATTGGTATAGGCCAACACTCCGCCGCGGGAATAGGTGAATCCCGGCACATTCAGGGCATGCCAAGCTGCCCACTTGTAATAGTGTTTGCCCCACACAACATAGTCTGTGTTATGGAATAACTCATGGTGGAACACCGTTCGCATGTATGGCATTTTATAGGGGACCAGCGGTGTGGATTTCACATCCCTGGCCAGGGAATAAATCACAATATTATTTTCCGGCGCAGGCATAGCGGCTACTGTGATGCCATTCACACTCAGGTTTTCACCGATACAGATATTTTCGGCCCGTGACTTGCGGAAAAAATCCACCGGGTACTTCCGGATTTCCTCATGCATCATCTGCATAAACGTCAGCAGCCGTTTGTTATCCACCGCCAGATTATAACGTCCCCAATAGGTTGAGCACTTCTTGTTGATGTGCACCTTTACTCCATAACCGGCCTCGATTTCCTGCTTGAGACGATAGATGGCCCGGACGTCCGGATCACTGCCGGCCGGACTGCGCTTTATTATTAACTCTTTTTCCATACGGGAGATGGAACTGCAAGAAACGATTGAAAACAGGAGGAGAACAATACTGCAAACTCTGAAAAGACCACTCATACGACACCCCGCTTAAATACCACAAGCGGCAACAACACGCTGCCTGTCTTATTCTGGTATCGTGCTCCCGGGCCGGGACTTGAGAAAAAAAGCGCGTTTTGAGCCGGTTTTTTTCACCACAAAAGAGCGGAGGAATGTAGTCTTTTCGCCCTTCCGTCAGAGTCCACCGGGAAATTCGCCTGTTCCTGCTTGACTGCTTGTCCCCGCCCCCCTCTACACAGGAACAAACCGGTAAATATCTCTCAGACGACATGCGAATTTGAGCTTGCAACTGTCTATTCAACCATTGCGGGATATTGAAATCACGCAGTTTCCATTGCTTAACTTCTTAATTAAATGACAGAACAATACCTCAATCTGTCAGGTTCAAGACATACGGTGTTTTTTTTCATTTACACCAATGTTATTTGCGGCTATAAAACAATTATAAGAAAACAAAAATTCAGCTTCACAGTCATCACCTGTCAACTCAATCCCGGAAGTATTGAGGACGCGAAGCAATTCAAAGGGAGAATTGGCGATGAATAAACCGTTCTTTGTTTTAATTACGGCAGCACTCAATCTATCAGTTATCGCAATCGCAGAAGAAAATAATTCTAAGACCAAAAACAAAAAACCGGGATTGCTTGATTGCGAAGAGAAAACCCTGTACTACATCCCATCGAACAATAATGCACCTAAAGATGACAAAATCTCTACAAAAAGCATCACTTATACAGTCTGCGAAAATCACAGCATGGTAGTACGGGACTGCACCAACGAACTCTCCTATGTTTATACACCTGAACCAAAAAAAATCCATGCACGAAGAAAAGGCAGGGCCTTTAAAAAATTTTCAGCAAACAAGTACAGCCCCACAGATGTCTATAGAGCACCAACAGAAAAGACCAATAATTGCACGCCGGGGGAGGAAACACTGGAACAATATTTTGCAAGAAACCATGCAGGACTCGTGGCACACATAGAAAACCATCCAGACCCAGAAGCATTTCTAAATGCACATCCGCCCCTTGTTGATTATCTTCATAAAAAATACCCAACAAAAAAAACACAAAGCATAAACAAAAATAATACAAATTTGGCATCATCTGACAAACAACCTGCACAGGTCATTGTGCCGCCAAAAACAAAACCGGCACCACAAGTTGTCGATAAAGCAAAACCAGAAAATACTCACTCCTCCCAAAATACCAGGACTGGTGATAAAGGAAGGGAAATCACAACAATCCTGGACAAACATGCAAACCAGAAAACCCAGCCACCCAAACAAATCAAAAACAACCACGATAATTCACACATATTATCTTTGGCGCAAAATCTGGCAAGAGAACAGATAAATATGCTGGAGCGGGCAAAAAGACACAAAAATCAGACAAAGTATATCGAATCGGTAAAAATTCTTGCCACAGCACAACAGTCAATCATTGATATTTCAATAAAAAACCCGGAAAAGACCACTCCATCACCATTAAGACCCGTACCTGAACCGGCACCGGAAACCGACACAAGCAGCAATGGCGGCAATAATTCTAACGATGAAGAAAACCCGTGGAAGTTTGAATTCACTTTGGGGCAAGAATCCTCTACTTACAATGCCACCAATACACCTTCTGCCGGAGTATTTACTTCAAACAACATCTATGTGGAGTTATCCGGCGGTCAACTTGCCTGGAAAAATGCGTTTGGTACAAATTGCCGCCTCCATATCACAGAAAATCTGCGATTTGGCACGTCAAACATTGAGGTAACAGGAAATAACAATACAGTAACTGTAATTCGGGAAGCAGAGGTAATTATCGCCAATGCGAGCATGTGGTTTTCTGCCTTTAACTGCAACGAGGACGAAACACAAAACCTTTATATTAAACTGACAGGCGGATTTATTGCCGACAACGACACACAAGTCACCAACAACACACAGGGGCACACAATGTTGTATTTCGGAGTCATAAACCAAAAAAAGGATAACAACCTGTTTGGAAGCTATCTGGAAATTGGCGCCGGGTATGATGAAAGATTTCGCGAAAGAAAAAGAAGTCTGCTTATCAATGCACAAGCTGTTTATAAAATTTCCAATTCTCCCTGGAGATTTGTCGCACAGGCAGAACTCAATTCCGGCCCCGGCGCAGATGACTTCAGGATGAGTTTTGGTTTCCGACGCGATTTTGATTTTCTGATAAATATCTTTGCAGATACCCTGGGTATAGAAGGGGCAAGCATACCCAGAGACTAAAGTCAGACACAAATCAATACAGTTTGCAGTCAACCAAAAGCTAGTGCCGGGTAATATTGCCCTTATCCCCCGAGATATCGTCAACAAAGATTTGTTCTATATCGACAATGTCGTAGTGGTATTTCTGGTTGCAGAACTCACAGGCGACGTTGACCTCGCCCTGTTCCTCGATGATGCTTTTGACTTCTGTGTAACCGAGGGATTGCAGCATGTTGGTGACTCTGTCCCGGGTACAGGTGCAACGGAAGAAAACCGGTTCGGTGTCAAAGATCCGGACATCTTCTTCATGATAGAGACGATGCACGATCTGTTGCTGGGAGAGATGCAGCAGTTCGGCATCCTTGATGGTGGCGCTGAGGTGTGAAACCCGTTCCCACAACTCGTGTTCCTCTTCATTCCAGCGGCCGGGCAGTTTCTGGATCAACAGCCCACCGGCATGATGTCGATCAGCACTCAACCATAAGCGCGTATCCAGTTGTTCGGAACGCACCAGATAATCACCCAGCGCTTCGGCAAGTGATGTACCGTGCAGATTTACGATACTCTGATAGCGCTCCTTGCCCTCTTCCGGTTCCAGGGTAATCACCAGTCGTCCCTGCCCCAGCATGGCGGCAAATTCAGATTGCTCAAAGTGCTCCTCACACTGCGCCACACCGCGCAAGGCATGCCCGTCAGTGCATTCGACCATTAACAGTTTTAAAGGCCCTTCACCGGTCATTTGCAGGGTCATGCGGCCCTTAAGCTTCAGTGTGGAGGACAACAACACCGCCGCCACCATGGTCTCACCCAACAGATCACGTACCGGTTGTGGATAGGAATGACGCTCGAGAATCGCCTGCCAGGTAGCGGACAACTGCACACAGGCGCCACGCACCGGGGCCTGTTCAAAAAGAAAACGTTGTAAAGTATCACTCATGCTGAATTCATTCTCTCATTGCAACAGCAGCAAAACCAGGCAAGACAAGCCGCTGTTTAACATTGAATTTAAAGACAGGATACATATCCCCTCACCCCTGCCCTTTGATTCGCTGCTTCCATGCAGCTCACCCTTCGGGCAACCAATAAAACGGTTGTCCAAAATTGTTCCCGACAATTTTGTCCCTGAGAGAGGGGGATCAGTTCCTGTGCAAATGCGAGAGAATCAGATATATATGCAACTCGACAGAACAGCATCGCCTTCACACTGCCGCCACTCGTTGCAGCCGTATACAACTTCTCCCTGAAGAAGCGAGGTGTTGGTTCACCCACAGCGCAAGAAAACCGGAGAAACCAACCAATTATCTTTCTTTGCGTTCTCTGCGCCTCTGCGTACTCTGCGTTATATCTCGGAACAGGAAACAACCACCGATGTATGAATGCCGATTCAACGGCCTAAAGCCCCAGCTTCTTTTTCAGCAGTTCATTCACCTGCCCCGGATTCGCCTTGCCACCGGTCTGTTTCATCACCTGACCGACAAAGAACCCCATCAACTTGTCCTTACCGGCTTTGAGTTGTTCCACCTGTTGCGGGTTGGCGGCGATGATCTCATCCAGTACGGTTTCAATGGCGCCGGTATCGGTGATCTGTCTCAAGCCTTTCTTGTCGATAATGGTGTCGGCATCACCTTCACCCTGCCACATGGCTTCGAAGATTTCCTTGGCCAGCTTGCCGGAGATGGTGTTGTCCTTGATGCGCAACAACATGCCGCCCAACATATCAGCGCTGACCGGTGATGCGCTGATCGCCTTGCCGTCTTTGTTGAGCGCACCGGCCAGACTGGTGTTGACCCAGTTGGCAGCCAGTTTCGCATCACCACATTTACCGGCGACGGTTTCAAAATAATCCGCCGTCATACGATCAGCCGTCAGCTGGCCGGCGTCATCCCGCGACAAACCATAGTCCGCCATAAAGCGTTGCCGTTTGGCATCCGGCAGTTCGGGCAGAGTGTTGCGCACCTCGGCCAGTTGTTTTTCACTGATGGCCACCGGCAACAGATCGGGATCAGGGAAATAACGATAGTCCATCGCCTCTTCCTTGCTGCGCATGGAGCGGGTCTCATCCTTGTCCGCATCATACAGGCGCGTTTCCTGAATGATCTTGCCGCCGCTTTCCAGTACATCGATCTGGCGTTCCACTTCAAAGTTGATGGCCCGCTCCACAAAACGGAAGGAGTTGATGTTCTTCAATTCGGTACGGGTGCCAAATTCTTTTTGCCCTTTGGGTCGCACCGAGACGTTGGCATCACAACGGAAAGAACCTTCCTGCATGTTGCCGTCACTGATGCCGAGGTAAGTCACCAGTGAGTGCATTTTTTTCATGTAGGCCACCGCCTCTTTGGCGGAACGCATATCCGGTTCGGAGACGATCTCCAGCAGGGGTGTCCCGGCGCGATTGAGATCGATACCGGTCATGCCGTGGAAATCTTCATGCAGTGATTTGCCCGCATCTTCTTCCAGATGGGCTCGGGTCACGCCGATGATCTTGGTGGTGCCGTCTTCCAGTTCGATCTCCAGTGTCCCATGTTCAACGATCGGCAATTCGTACTGGCTGATCTGATAACCCTTGGGCAGATCGGGATAGAAATAGTTTTTCCGCGCAAACACGGAAAGCGGCGCCACTTTTGCGCCAATCGCCAAACCAAATTTGGCCGCCATGGTCACCACTTCACGATTCAACACCGGCAAGACACCGGGCAGGCCTAGATCAACCGCACAGGCCTGGGTGTTGGGTTCCGCACCATAGGCAGTCGCGGCACCGGAAAAGATTTTGCTCTTGGTGGCCAGTTGGGTGTGGATCTCCAGGCCGATGACGGTTTCCCATTCCATTACTCTTGTTACCTCATTGCTCTCCCCGCAGCGCAATGCAGGGGGGTTGAATATTCTTGCTCTGTCTCAACATGTCTTGCGCGCAGCCGAGACCATAACTATTTATATGCCGCCGGTATCTGCTTGTGCCAGTCGGTGATCTGTTGATATTTGTGCGCCACATTCAACAGGCGTGCTTCATCAAAATAGTTGCCGATGATCTGCAAACCCACCGGCAGTGCCTGACTGAAACCGGCCGGCACCGACATCCCCGGCAATCCGGCCAGATTGACGGCGATGGTGTTGATATCCGACAGATACATGGTGATGGGATCGTCGGTCTTCTCCCCGATCCTGAAGGCCGTGGTCGGCGCGGTCGGCGCCATGATCACATCCACGTTTTTGAAGGCCTGTTTGAAATCATCACTGATCAGGCGGCGGATCTTTTGCGCCTTCAGGTAATAGGCATCGTAGTAACCGGCCGACAGGGCATAGGTGCCGATCATAATACGGCGCTTCACTTCCGGGCCGAAGCCTTCACCGCGACTGCGTTTGTAGAGGTCTTCCAGATCGTTGGGGTCTTCACAACGATAACCGAAGCGGACACCGTCAAAGCGAGACAGGTTGGAGGAACACTCCGCCGGGGCAACCACATAGTAGGCGGGAACGGAGAGGGCACTGTTGGGCAGGCTAATCTCCACAACCTCTGCGCCCAGTTTTTTGTATTCCTCAATAGCGGCTTCCAGCACAGTGGCCACGCCGTTATCCAATCCTTCCGCAAAATATTCTTTCGGCAAACCGATTTTCAGGCCCTTGAGATCATGATTCAGTGTGGCCGTGTAATCGGGTACGGCTTTATCCAGGCAGGTGGAATCACGTTCGTCAAAACCCGCCATCGCGCCCAGCATGATGGCGGCGTCTTCCGCGGTCTGGGTCATGACCCCGGCCTGATCCAGACTGGAGGCGAAGGCGATCATGCCGTAGCGGGAAACCCGGCCATAGGTCGGTTTGATGCCGGTAATGCCACACAGCGCCGCCGGTTGGCGAATGGAACCACCGGTATCGGTGCCGGTGGCCGCCGCGGCCAACCGTGCTGCCACCGCTGCCGCCGATCCGCCGGATGAACCACCCGGCACGGTTTCGATATTCCAGGGATTTTTTACCGGACCATAAAAACTGGTTTCATTGGATGAGCCCATGGCGAATTCATCCATATTGGTTTTACCCAGCATGACGGCACCGGCCTGATTGAAACGCTCAATAACTGTGGCGTCATAGGGTGCGATGAAGTTATCCAGCATCTTTGATGCACAACTGGTCTTTACCCCATTCGTACAAAAAATGTCCTTCTGGGCAAGGGGAATACCGGTTAACGCAACGGCATCGCCTTTGGCGAGACGCTGATCGGCGGCTTTTGCCTGCGCAATGGCCTGCTCCTCAACCACTGTTATATAAGAATTGAGTTCTGCATCGAATTGCTTGATTCGTTGTAAATAGGCCCGGGTCAGTTCTTCACTGGAAAATTGCCCTTTCTGTAAACCTTTCGCCAGTTCGGCAATGGTCATTTGGTGCATAAGACTACTCTGAAATTGTTATTGGCTTGTTTTATTGGATAAATAGCGTAATACCATGCTGAAATTACGTTTATTCGATGACCTGCGGCACCAGATAAAGACCGTCTTCAACTTGCTGTGCTGCTTGCTGGAAGTGATCACGCTGGTCATTTTCTGTCACCACATCATCACGCAGACGCTGAATTTCATCCAGCGGGTGCGCCATGGGTGTCACATTATCGGTCGACACGGCACTCATTTGCTCAACCAATGCGAGAATATTGGACAAGTTATGTGCATAACCCGGAATATCCTGCTCATCAACGGCAAGTCTTGCCAGGTGGGCGATCTTTTTTACGTCTGCACTGTCCAGTGACATATCCTGTTCCTCATAAATCCACTAAATGTGATTGAGATAAAAAAAGCGAAACTTAACATATACCGCAGCTTGCCCAAAGACCTGTACTTGATTAAAGTAATCGGGCTGGCATTCCGATACATGCTATACCTATAATACTTCACTATTACAACTAGAAAGACGCGCAAATATGTTTGAGAGCCTCCGGGGAATTTTCTCCAACGACATTTCCATCGATCTCGGCACTGCCAACACACTGATTTATGTCCGCGGCAAGGGAATCGTACTCAACGAACCCTCTGTCGTGGCCATTCGCCAGGAACGCGGTCCGGGTGGTCCCAAGAGCATCGCCGCTGTCGGTGCCGAAGCAAAACGCATGTTGGGTCGCACACCCGGCAATATCGTCGCTATCCGCCCTATGAAAGACGGGGTTATTGCCGACTTCACCGTGACCGAAAAAATGTTGCAATACTTCATTCGCAAGGTCCACGAAAACAAATTCCTGCGTCCCAGTCCACGGGTGCTGATTTGTGTACCCTGCGGTTCCACCCAGGTGGAACGCCGCGCCATTCGTGAATCCGCTGCCGGCGCGGGCGCCCGTGAAGTTTACCTGATTGAAGAGCCGATGGCTGCAGCAATCGGCGCCGGCATGCCCATCAGTGAGGCACGGGGCTCCATGGTGCTGGACATCGGTGGCGGCACCACCGAAGTGGCCGTCCTCTCTCTGAGCGGTATCGTCTACTCCGCTTCGGTCCGCATCGGCGGTGACCGTTTCGATGAGGCCATTATTAATTATATTCGCCGTAACTACGGCAGCCTGATTGGTGAATCCACCGCTGAACGGCTGAAAAAAGAGATTGGCACCGCCTATCCCGGCAATGAAATCCGCGAAATGGAAGTCCGCGGACGAAATCTGGCGGAAGGCGTACCCCGACGCTTCAATATCAATAGTAACGAGATCCTCGAAGCCCTGCAGGAACCCCTGATGGGTATCGTCAGTGCAGTCAAAACCGCTTTGGAACAGACACCGCCGGAACTGGCCTCGGATATCGCCGAGCGCGGCATGGTGCTGACCGGTGGCGGTGCGTTGCTGCATGATCTGGATCGCCTGCTGATGGAAGAGACCGGCCTGCCGGTTATCATTGCCGAGGACCCGCTGACCTGTGTTGCCCGTGGCGGCGGTCGCGCCCTGGAGATGATGGACGAACAAGGCAGCGATCTGTTCAGTACGGAATAACCACCGGCGTCGTTTTGCCGGTTGGATCACCGACTGATTCGACTGATTTAATAAATTTCCTGTGCAGCCGATAGTTCTATAAACCGGACTACCGGCTGCTTTTATGTCTGTTTTGGCATTTTTTTAGGGGAAGAACCGTTAAACACCTGTTCCAACAATCCACCCTGGGACTACGGTTGTTCATACTCGTAGTGCTGTCTATCGTCCTGATGACACTGGATCATCGTTTTCATCATGTTGATTCACTGCGCGCCGGTATCTCTGTGCTGATCTATCCGGTACGGCTCATGGTGGATATTCCAACCGAAATCGGTGAATGGGCGTCGGACACATTTAAAACCCGCAAAACCCTGCAGGAAGAAAACCTCAGCCTGAAAACCCAGAACCAGTTGCTCAAGGCGGAACTGCAAAAATTCAATTATGTAAAAACCGAAAACATGCACTTGCGGGCCTTGTTGAAATCCTCCAAGGAAATCAGCGGCAAGGTGCTGATCGCCGAATTACTCTCTGTTGATCTGGATCCTTACAAACGTCAGGTGGTCATTAACAAGGGCAGTAACGATGGGGTATTTGCCGGTCAGCCCATGGTTGATGCCCACGGTGTCATGGGCATTGTCACGCATGTCGGTCTGCTCTCCAGTACCGCCCTGCTGGTGACCGACCCCAACCATTCCTTGCCTATCCAGTTTCTGCGTACCGGTCTGCGCGCTGTTGTGTCGGGCACCGGTGACAAGAATCGTTTTGAATTGCTCTATTTGCCCAACAGCGCCGATATCAAGGTGGGGGATGAGTTTGTCACCTCCGGTCTGGGCTGCGTTTTCCCCACCGGTTATCCCGCCGGCAAGATCCTCGAGATCAATACCGATCCCAGCCTGCCTTTCGCCAGTGTGATTGCCGAACCCAGCGCAAAGCTCAACCAAAGCCGCGAAGTCTTGCTGGTGTGGCCCGAATCCCGGGGTACCGGTGAAAATAACCCCTGCCGCTTGAACCAGGAGGCGAAATCATGAAAACCCAGGAACGCCGCGGCAGTTCGGTCATTATTATCAGTTTTCTGGTTTCCTTCATGCTGTTGATGATGCCACTGCCCGATTTCATGCGTCTGGCAAGGCCGGAATGGGTGGCCATGGTGGTGATCTACTGGAGTATGGCACTGCCGCAACGGGTAAGTGTCGGTTACAGCTGGACGGCCGGTCTGGTGGTTGATGTGATCCGTGATTCCCTGCTGGGACAGCACGCCCTGGCTCTGGCCCTGGTCTCCTTTATCACTATTCGTTTGCACCAACGCCTGCGGGTCTATCCGCCGGGACAACAGGCCGCAACCGTATTTCTCATCATCCTGATCAACTTCCTGATCATCCTCTGGATCAGGGGCATCATCGGTGCCGCCCCCAGTCTCTGGCAGATCCTGATCCCGACTTTCACAACCGCACTGGTTTGGCCGTTCGTATTCATTTTGATGCGCTATGTTCGACGCCAATTCCAGGTGTCCTGATGAGTTATGGCCCAGTTCGATAACTTCACATTCAAGGACCACCTGCGTGAGTCCCTGCTGTTTAACCGCCGCCTGACGATTACCATCGCTGCTGTTGTCCTGCTGACCATCGTGCTGATTGGCCGCCTGTTTATTCTGCAAGTGGTGGAATATACCCATTACACCACCCTGTCGGAAAAAAACCGGGTAAATATCGTGCCCATCCCACCCACCCGAGGACTGATCTACGATCGTAACGGTGTATTGCTGGCGCACAATGTCCCGACATTTTTACTGGAAGTGGTGGAAGAGCATGTTGAGAATGTCGACACCATGCTTGGTCAGCTGAAACAGATCATCAGCCTGACCGACAGTGATATCACCCGTTTCAAGCGACAACTGAACCGCAAGCGTAAATTTGAAAGTGTGCCTCTGCGTTATCGTCTGACCGAGGAGGAAGTGGCACGTATCTCGGTCAACCAGTTTCGAATTCCCGGTGTGTATATCAAGGCGGAGTTGGCCCGCCACTATCCACAGGGCAAGGTGACAGCACATGTGGCGGGTTATGTGGGCCGTATCAGTGAGCTGGATCTGCGCCGCATGGATAACAGCTCCCAGTATCGCGCTTCCAGCCACACCGGCAAGGTCGGTGTGGAACGCACCTATGAAAAACTGCTGCACGGACAAATCGGTCTGCAACGGGTTGAGTCCAACGCTCAGGGCCGAATTATTAACGTACTGGAACGTACCCTGCCGGTACCGGGCAAAACCCTCTATCTCAACATTGATTCGCGGCTGCATGCTATCGCTGAAAAGGCCTTTGGCGAGGACAACGGCGCCGCCATCGCCATCGATCCGAACACCGGTGCGGTATTGGCCCTGGTCAGCGTTCCCAGCTATGACCCCAACCAGTTTATCCACGGACTGGACACCGAGGCCTTTGATGTACTCAAAAAATCCCCCAATCGCCCCCTGTTCAATCGTGCCGTGCAGGGTCAATACCCGCCCGGCTCCACCCTGAAGCCGTTGTTGGGACTGGCCGGGCTGGAACTGGATGAGGTGCAGGCCTTTAACCCGGTTAACTGCAAAGGCTGGATGACGGTGCCGGATGATATCGACCAGCGCCGTTATCGTGACTGGAAACGCAGCGGTCATGGCACCACCAATCTGGTCAAGGCCATTACAGAATCCTGTGATATTTATTTTTACGATCTGGCTTATAAGCTCGGTATTGATCGCATTTACCAATACCTGTCTGCCTTCGGTCTGGGCAAAAAAACCGGTATTGATGTGATCGGCGAACTTGTCGGGCTAGTTCCCAACAAGGACTGGAAGCTACGCACCTATAATGAGCTGTGGTTTCCGGGTGAAACGCTGATTAACGGTATCGGGCAGGGTTACACCCTTTCCACCCCGCTCCAACTGGCCAGTTTTACCGCCACCCTGAGTAAATTCGGCCAACGCATGCAACCCATTATTCTCAAATCGACCCAGGATCCCAAGACGCTGGAAATGCAACCCATCGAGCCGGTCCCCTTACAGGAAGTACACAAAATTTCCGACAAAAACTGGCGGACCGTGATCCATGGTATGGAGAAAGTCGTGCATGATCACAACGGCACGGCACGCGGCATCGGCTATGGCATTAAGTATCGGATGGCCGGTAAAACCGGTACCGCCCAGGTCTTTGGCATCAAGGAAGGCGAACGCTATGACGAAGACAAAATTGCCAAAAAACTCCGCGACCATGCCCTGTTCATCGCCTTTGCACCGGCGGATGACCCCAAAATAGCCGTGGCCGTGATTGTGGAAAACGGCGGCGGCGGCGGTACCACCGCCGCGCCAATCGCCCGCAAAATCATCGACTATTATCTACTGGGAGAGAGCCATGAGCCCAAGCCCACGTTATAGTTCAGATTTTGCCGACGACACCCGCCTCAGCAACGGCGGGCGACTGTCGCAGCAATTCCATATTGATGTCCCCATGTTGGTCGCCCTGCTGACCCTGGCCTTTGTGGGTCTCATCGTCATGTACAGTGCCGGCGGTCAGGACGGCGGTGCGGTTTGGCGGCAATTCTTTCTGCTGTTCATCGGTTTCGCGGTCATGTCGGTCATTGCCCAGATTCATCCCACCACACTCAAGATCTGGACACCCTGGATATTTGGCGCCGGACTGCTGATGTTGTTCATCGTCCTGCTTGCCGGTGAAATCGGCAAGGGCGCACAACGCTGGCTGAATATCGCCGGCTTCCGATTCCAGCCATCAGAGATTATGAAAATCGCCCTGCCGATGATGATTGCCTGGTATCTGGCCGAATCCGTGCTCCCGCCACGTCGTGCGCGCTTGTTGATCTGCAGCGTAATTCTGGTGGTGCCGGTCGCACTGGTTGCCAAACAACCGGACCTGGGTACCGCGCTGTTGATTGCCTCGTCAGGCATATTTGCCCTCTTCCTGTCCGGGGTGCGCTGGCGACTCATTATTTCCCTGCTGACCATTGCAGCCGCCTGTATCCCGTTCGCCTGGGGTGCGTTGCATGATTATCAGCGTCAGCGTGTCTACACATTCCTGAACCCGGAAAGTGATCCGCTGGGCTCGGGCTATCACATCATCCAGTCCACGATTGCGATTGGCTCCGGCGGCGTCTACGGCAAAGGTTGGCTGAACGGTACCCAGTCACACCTGGACTTCCTGCCGGAACGTGAAACTGACTTTATTTTTGCCGTTTTAAGTGAAGAATTCGGTTTTATGGGTGTACTGATCCTGCTGGCCATCTACCTGTTTATCACCGCACGTGGCCTGCTTATTGCATCACAAGCACAGGATACCTTTACCCGGCTTCTGGCCGGCAGCCTGTCATTGACGTTTTTTGTCTATTTTTTTGTAAATATCGGCATGGTCAGCGGACTCTTGCCGGTAGTTGGTGTACCGTTACCCTTAATAAGCCGTGGGGGCACGTCACTCGTGACCATCATGGCAGGGTTCGGTATTCTCATGTCAATAAAAACGAACCGAAAACTGGTGAGTCACTAACCAATTTAGATGTTACTTATGCGATTAAGACGATTACTAATTATCAGCTCCGGATTTATTGCCCTGTGTATCGCAGGATTGGGCGTTACCGCGTCAACACGGCCTGTGGATGAGAAAAACACCCGCGATTTCATCAAGGAAATGGTCAAGCAGCACAAGTTTGACGAGAAAGAACTGGAAGAGGTGTTCAGCAAGGCGCGCATTCATCAACGTATTCTCGATGCGATCGCCCGCCCCGCCGAGGCCAAACCCTGGCACGAGTACCGTCCGATTTTTCTCAATGAGCCACGCATCCAGGGCGGTATCAAGTTCTGGAACGAAAATGCACTGCTCCTGAAAAAAGCCAGTGAAAAATATGGTGTACCGCCGGAGATCATTGTCGCCATTATTGGCGTTGAAACCCGTTATGGTCAGCACAAGGGTCGCTATCCGGTGATCGACTCGCTGAGCACCCTGGCCTTTGCCTACCCCCCGCGCAGCAGCTTTTTCCGCAGTGAATTAAAACAGTTCCTGCTGATGGCCCGGGAAGAAAAACTCGACCCCACCAGCCAAATGGGCTCTTACGCCGGCGCCATGGGTATGCCGCAATTCATTTCCAGCAGTTTTCGCCGTTATGCCGTGGATTTCGATGGAGATGGATCACGCGACCTGTGGGATAACAATGCCGACGTAATCGGCAGCGTGGCCAACTATTTCAAGCGCCATGGCTGGCAAAAAGACGAGCCCATTACTGATCGTGTCACCGTGCAAGGCAAAGGCTATCGGAAACTGCTCAGCTATGATCTGGAACCGCAATGGACGCCGAAGCAATTACACAAGCACGGCATAAAGTTGCCGGTGAAACGGCAAAAATCCGAGAAAGGAACCCTGATTAAACTTGATACCGGCACCAAACAACCGGAATTCTGGGTGGGTTGGCAAAATTTTTATGTTATAACCCGATATAATCACAGCGCACATTATTCCATGGCGGTGTATCAGTTGGGAGAAGAAATCCGCCAACAACGCTAGGATGACCAATACGGTATTTTGACATGCAGCACAAAATCCACAGCCATCTTGTACTATCCCTGCTGCTCATTATCGGACTGAGCAGTTGTGCCACCGGCAAAAGACGTTATGCCATGCATCAGGATCGTGCACCCGGACATGCCGTCAACGTAGATCACATTACTGATGCGGTGCCCCGCATTGAACCGCTCAGTAAGTACGGCAATCCCGAATCCTATGTGGTCTTCGGACAGCGCTACAATGTGATGAAATCGGCGCAAGGCTTTCGGCAACGGGGCATCGCCTCGTGGTATGGCAGCAAGTTCCACGGTCATCGCACCTCGAACGGTGAGACCTATAATATGTACGCCATGACAGCGGCCCATAAAAACCTGCCGCTGCCCTGTTATGTTCAGGTGACCAACCTGGAAAACAACCGCAGCGTGATTGTCAGAGTTAATGATCGCGGGCCGTTTCACGAAAACCGGATCATCGATCTCTCCTATGTCGCAGCGAAAAAACTCGGCATCACCCCAACCGGCACGGCCAAGGTTGAAATCAAGGTGATTGATCCGCGACAAGAACAACAAAAGAAACGCCGCGTCGCCCTGACCGACAGTTTCCGCAAAAAAGGAGTGACCACGAAGGCTGCGACAACGGAGACACCGGCAACAGACCAGCCGGTCATCGCGGAAAAACCGCCGGAGAATACACCGCCGGGCGCAAGCGGTGAGACACAACGGGTATTTTTACAGGTGGGCGCCTTCACCGAACGCAGCAATGCCGATGAACTCGCCATGCAGTTGATCAGCCTGTTGGGCAAAGGTGAAATCAACACCGGCTATAATGTTGAACAAAAGATTTATCGGGTCAGGATCGGCCCGCTGGCCGATGCGGAAGAAGCCGGCAAACTGGCGGAAAAAATCAGCGCAGCGGGACTGGCCACACCGAAGGTTGTACTGGATTAACATAACGCCGGCAGGCAGCGCAGAAACAATCTATTTTTATTTTATGCATTGACGATGCAACAACCAAACATTCAGGCAATTCGAGAAATGAAAAAAATATTGATATCTGTTTTGGGCAGCGCCTTGTTGCTGCTCTTCTCCACCCACAGTCACGCGATTTCCGAACTGGTGCCCGCCGCGCCAAAACTCAAGGCCAAATCCTGGTTGTTGATGGATTACAACAGCGGCCGTTTTCTGGCAGAAAAGGATATCGACAAACGCGTCGAACCTGCCAGCCTGACCAAGATCATGACCGCCTATGTCGTTTTTTATGAATTGAAAAACGGCAGTATCAAACTCGAAGACAAGGTGAAAATCAGCGAAAAGGCCTGGCGCATGAAAGGCTCACGCATGTTCGTCGAGGTGAACTCGCTGGTTACGGTAGAAAAACTGTTGATGGGCCTGATCGTTCAGTCCGGTAACGATGCCACGATTGCTCTGGCGGAACATACCGCAGGCAACGAAGAGGCATTTGTCAGCCTGATGAACAAACATGCCGCGAATCTGGGGCTGGTCAACACCAATTTTGTGAACAGTACGGGCTGGCCGGATAAAAATCACTACACCACCGTGCGTGATCTTGCCCTCCTGGCCAAGGCCCTGATCCGGGATTTTCAGGCGTACTACCCCTGGTTTTCCGTTAAGGAATACACCTATAACATCAAAAAAGCCCAGCGTAACCGCAACCTGCTGCTCTGGCAGGATGAGCGTGTGGACGGGATCAAAACCGGCCACACCGATGCAGCCGGTTATTGTCTGGTCGCCTCGGCCAGGATCAACGGCATGCGTCTGATCTCCATTGTGATGGGTGCCTCTTCCGAGCACAATCGCGCCAAGGAGAGTCGCAAACTGCTCAGCTACGGCTTCCGCTTTTTTGAAACCTTCGCCTTTCACCCGGAAGACAAGCCGGTCACCGAAGTACGACTCTGGAAAGGCGAGAGTGATTTGCTGCCCCTCGGCCTGAACGAAACCCTGTTCGTCACTACGCCACGCGGAATGCGGGATAAAGTCAGAACCCAACTGGATCTCCCGGAAAAAATCACCGCACCGGTAGTACAGGGTAAACACTATGGAACATTGAATATCAAACTGGGTAACAAGGTCATCGCCAGTCGACCGCTGGTCGCCATGCAGAGCATCGGGTCGGGCGGTGTCTGGAGTCGTTTTATCGATAACATTTTGCTGCTATTCAATTAATCAGCGCCGGCGACGCCGCAACGCGATATAATCGAAGCAGTACAAGTTGACGGAAACCGGTGACGTGACTGATTCCATTGTCTATCTGAATGGCGATTACCTGCCTGTCAATGAGGCCAAAGTCCCGGTGCTGGATCGGGGTTTTATCTTTGGTGACGGTATCTATGAGGTGATCCCGGTTTATGGCGGCAAATTGTTTCGCCTCGAAGAGCATTTGCAGCGACTGGATAACAGCCTGAACGCGATTCAGGTCAGCAACCCGTTTAATCATCATGAATGGGCGGCCTTGCTGGAAACCCTGCTGACTCACAATCCCTGCTACACCGATCAATCGGTCTATGTGCAGATCACGCGCGGCGTGGCCATGCGTGACCACGGTTTCCCGCCCGGTGTCACGCCTACCGTGTTTGCCATGGCCAATCCGCTGGTCACCACCCCGGCCGAACAGTTGGAGAAAGGCGCTGCGGCCATTACGGTTCCCGATATCCGCTGGCAGAACTGCCATATCAAGGCCATTGCCCTGTTACCCAACATCCTCATGCGCCAACAGGCCCTGGATCAGGGCGCCATGGAAGCCATTTTTGTCCGTGACGGCAATGTCACCGAAGGCGCCGCCAGTAACATCTTCATCGTGCAAAACGGGGCGATCAAAACCCCGCCCAAGAGCAACTATCTGTTGCCGGGCATCACGCGTGATCTGGTGGTGGAACTGGCCCACGCCAACGGCATGGCCTGTCACGAAACCACCATCCGCGATACTGAATTGACCACGGCCGACGAAATCTGGCTCACCAGTTCCACCAAGGAGGTCATGCCGGTGACACGGCTGGATGATCAACCGGTGGGCAACGGCATCCCGGGACCGGTCTGGCAACAAATGTATGGTATCTTTCAAACCTACAAGGCCTCCTTGCGCAAGGGCGCCTGACCCATTCACCCGGATCAACCGCTGTAACATCATGACCAACGAAGACCTGCTCAGCTTTCCCTGCCGGTTTCCCATCAAGGTAATGGGACGCCATGATCCGCAACTGGAGTCGGAGGTATATCGTATCGTCCGCCGCCACGTACCGGATCTGGGTGAAGGGGCGATCACCCTGCGCGAAAGCGCAAAAGGCAACTATGTCTCCCTCACCGTTACCATTAATGCCACCAGCCGGCAGCAACTGGACGATCTCTACCGTGAATTGAGTGGTTGTGAACTGACCCTGATGGTGTTGTAGAACAATGGCGCCGGACACCCCCCGTTCCGGGTCGATGTCACCGCTCATCATTCGTGAACTGGGCCGTCGTGAATATTTACCGGTCTATCACGCCATGCAAAATTTCAATGCACAGCGCGAGGCAAATACCGCCGATGAGATCTGGCTGGTGGAGCATCCCCCGGTCTTTACCCAGGGCTTGAACGGTAAACCCCAACACCTGCTGGATCCCGGCGCTATCCCCGTCATCCCGGTGGATCGCGGCGGTCAGGTGACTTATCACGGTCCGGGTCAACTGACCGCCTACCTGTTACTGGATTTAAAGCGGCTGGGATTGGGGGTACGGGGTATTGTTTCGATTATCGAAACGGCCATTATCCAGTTATTGGCGGAATACGGGATTTCGGCCCAACACCGGCCGGATGCCCCCGGTGTTTATGTCGCCGGCGCCAAGATCGCCGCCCTGGGCCTGCGCATCCGGCGCGGTTGCAGCTACCACGGCCTTTCGCTGAACGTCGACATGGACCTGACGCCCTTCAGCCTGATCAACCCCTGTGGTTATCCCGGTCTGAGCGTGACCCAGCTCAGGACACTGGGGGTCACTGATTCCCTGCAGCAGGTCGCAGACCGATTAACGCCCCATCTGGCCCGGCAACTGGGCTACAATGAACGGCAGTATCTTCCCGCAGAAGCACTGATGATTGATGGCAAATAACGATTACAACGAACCCGAAATCCCCCCGAAACCGGCCAACCCCCTGAAGGGTAAATCCAAGACCGAGCGGATCCCGGTCAAAATTATCCCCAAAACCCCCCTCCGCAAACCCAACTGGATCAGGGCCAAGGCCCCCACCGGTCCGGAAGTGGCGCGCCTGAAACAGATCCTGCGCGATCAAAACCTGCACACCGTGTGTGAGGAAGCGGCCTGCCCCAATCTGGGCGAATGCTTTAACCACGGTACCGCCACCTTCATGATCATGGGTGACATCTGCACCCGCCGTTGCCCCTTTTGCGATGTGGCCCACGGTCGACCCAAACCGCTGGACAGCGATGAACCCGCCCATCTGGCCCGGACCATTCAGGCCCTGGGATTGAGTTATGTGGTGATCACCTCAGTGGATCGGGATGACCTGCGGGATGGCGGGGCCGGTCACTTTGCCGCCTGTATCGAGGCCACCCGCGCCCTCTGCCCTGACACCGGGATCGAGATCCTGGTACCGGACTTTCGGGGACGGATGGATATCGCACTGGAGAAACTGGCAAGCGCCCTGCCGGAGGTCTTCAACCACAACCTGGAAACCGTCCCAAGGCTTTACCGAACAGCCCGCCCCGGCGCCGATTATCAGTGGTCCCTCAACCTCATTCAGGCCTTTAAACAGGCGCATCCCCGCGTCATGACCAAATCGGGTCTGATGCTGGGACTCGGTGAAGAAACGGCGGAAGTGGAACAGGTCATGGCGGACCTGCGCCGTCACGGTTGTGACATGCTGACCCTGGGCCAATACCTGCAACCCAGCCAACACCATCTGCCGGTGGAGCGGTATGTCACCCCGGCGGAATTCGACCGTCTGGCCGAGGTGGCCAGAGAATTGGGGTTCAGCAATGTGGCCAGCGGGCCCATGGTACGTTCGTCCTATCACGCCGACTTGCAGGCCGCCGGCAAACAAATTCGCTAATCCCGGCCATGGGCTATTACCTGATCCGCACCATCGAAGCCCTGTTAACCCCACCCGGTTTCATGTTCCTGCTCATGTTACTGGGGGGAATAGTGGCCAGGCGCCACCCGCATACCGGACGCCGTCTGGCGATGACCGGCCTGATCCTGCTCCTGGTCTGCAGCCTCCCCGTGACCAGCCGACTCCTCTTTCTCCAATTGGAGAACACCCCGCCACTGGTGCCGGCCGAGCTGACAACCCAACAAGCCGGGGCCATTGTCATCCTGGGCGGCGGCCGTTACAGCGGTCCGGAATACGGAGCGGAAACCGTCTCGGTCGGCACCCTGCAACGCCTGAGGTACGGCATCTGGTTGCAGGACCAGACCGGCCTGCCAATTCTGGTCAGTGGCGGCAGTCCGCAGGCGGAACCCGTGCCGGAAGCGCACCTGATGGCGCAAACCCTCCAGTCCGCCTTTCACCGCAAAGCACAATGGCTGGAAGAAAAGAGCCGAAATACACAGGAAAACGCCATATTTAGTCAGCAACTTCTACAAAAGTCCGGTATCAAGCGTATTTTCCTGGTCACCCACGCCAATCACATGCCCCGCTCGGCAGCCGCCTTCCGCCAGGCCGGTTTTGAGGTCATTCCGGCCCCGCTCGGGTTTCATGCCCGCCAACCCTTAAGCCTATTGGACTTTTTACCCAGCGGCCGGGCTCTGGCAGACAGCCGAACCGCCGGACATGAGCTGCTGGGACGTCTCTGGTATCTGCTTCGCTATTAATGTCCGTCTGTCAGTAATGGATTTCTTTAAGTCGGTCACACTTTGATCCGATAAAAAACCAGTTCCATCAGCTTCTATACCTATTTTTTTGCGGGTTATTAATAATGCTCATGAACACGACCTTGCCCAAAGTTCTGGTTGTTGATGACGAGGCCTACAACCTCGAAATCATCGGTGAATACCTCGAAGACATCGCCTGTTCACTCACCATGCACGTGAACAGCAATGAGGCCTGGCAGCACTTGCAGGACCACCCCGGTGAATACTCCGCGATTTTGCTGGACTGGATGATGCCCGGTCTGGATGGTTTGGAATTCCTGCATCGAGTCAAGCACCACGCCGATCTGCTCGACATACCGATCATCATGCAAACGGCCAGGGACAGCAAAGAAGACCTGCTGCAAGGTATCGCCGGCGGGGCATATTACTACCTGACCAAACCCTATGATCAGGCCACCCTGAAGGGCATCCTCAAAGCGGCGCTGGAGGACTTCCAGCATTACCGCACACTGGAGCAACAATTAAACAACAAGGACCGTTCACGGAGCCTGACACAAAGCGCGGATTTTAAATTCCGTACTCTGGAAGAGACCTCACAACTCTCCACCCTGATTGCGAATGCCTGCCCTGAACCCGACAAGGTGGTATCCGGTATCAGTGAACTTCTGATCAACGCCATTGAACACGGTAATCTGGCCATCGGTTACGATGAAAAGGCGACCCTGAAGCGTGAGAACAAGTGGCATGACGAGATCGAACACCGGCTCACACTGCCTGAATATCGTGACAAGGAAGCTGAAGTTTCTTTTCAACATCACGGCACACACATCACCATTACCATCAAAGATCAGGGCAAGGGCTTTGACTGGCAAAAATTCATTGAATTTGATCCGGAGCGTGCCTTTGACTGCAACGGCCGTGGCATTGCCATGGCCAAACTGCTCAGCTTTGATGATTTGGAGTATACCGGTTGCGGGAATGAGGCCATCGCACGTATCGCTGTCGTGCCGGGTGTCGAGAAAAAATAAACGACCCCGCCTCATCAACCGATTCAATGCCATCCCAAACACACCGCAGTTCCAACCTCTTCTCCCTGATCTCTGCCGGGCTGGTCAGCACAGTCCTGTTTGTCACCAGTCTGTTCTGGATCATGCACACCATCAAAAATGGCGTGCAGGTCGATTTGGGCAATAAACTTACCACTGTGCAAAACGCGGTTCATGCCAACGTTCATTACTGGCGCGATACGCAAATAGAAATCGCCACCCGTGTTGCCCATAAACCGGAACTGCAACAAATCGTCAAGCAATTACTTAAACTCAAACCGGACAAACAAACCCTGGCCGGGCACCCACTGCAAAAGCAAATACGTCAACTTCTCAAACCGACACTGCAAAATAACCAGTATCAGGGATTTTTTATCATCTCCCCCAAACTCATTAACTACGGTTCATTGCGTAATGAAAATCTGGGGACTTATAACCTGTTAACGAAAAACCAAACCCCGTTGTTGCAATCCATCCTGACCGGCCAGAGTGAACTGAGTAATCCGATATTGACCGACATCACCTTGACAGACGAGACCGGCAAACGCCAAGCCAACCAATACAGTCTGTTTGCATTGGCGCCAATTCTGGATAAAAACAACCAGGCAATTGCGATATTGGCATTCCGCCTCTCTCCCGGTCACGAGATGGAGAAAATCACCCGCTCAGGGACCTTTGGTGACACAGGTGAAACCTACTTATTCAACCGTGAGGGCGTGCTGCTAACCAGCTCCAGGTTTGAACAACAACTGAGAAATTCCGGTCTGCTGGCGCAGAATCAGTCAAGCGCCGGTAATTTGCGGTTGATTGAACCCGGCGTGGATATCTCTCAAAACAAACTGACACAATCCATTGACAAGCAACCGCTCACTATCGCAGTACGCCATGTGCTGAAAGAGAAATTTTTCTTTAACCTGCAAGGGCAAAATGATTATCGTGGTGTAAACACCATCAGCGCGGGTTTGTGGGATGAACATGAAGGCATCGGTTTTATCACCAAGCAGGATTATGCTGAAGCTTATAAAACGTATTACACCATGCGTAACATGCTTGTCGGCATTTCACTGCTTATCGCCGTTTTGTTATCCGGCCTGATCTTCAGTATATTCAGCAGCCGGCAACGTGCATTACGCCTGGTGGAAAAGCGCACCCAGGAACTGAACGCAAAAAATCTCTCCCTCAGTTGGGAAATTGAAGATCGCCAGCGAGCAGAGCACTCCTTGCGACAACAACAGGCCAAAACAAACGCCATCTTGCGTTCCGCCTTTGATGCCATCATCACGGTCAACGCAAACGGGCTGATAGACATGGTCAACCCGGCCGCAGAAGCGATGTTTGGCTATAACGCGGAAGAGATGATTGATCAACCAATCAGCATCCTGATGCCTGAACCTTACGCCGGCCAACACGCTAAGTATATGACAACTTACTTCACTGATGGGACGAGTAATCTGATCGGAAAACTGCGGGAACTACGCGGCCTGCGTAAAAACGGTGAAACCTTCCCGTTGGAAATCGCGCTGGAAGAAGACATTGTTGACGGTAACCATCTTTTCGTCAGCACCATCACGGATATCAGCGAACGCAAAAAAATGATCGAACGCATATCCGAATCAGAAAAAGACCTGCGCACGATTCTGAACAACATGCACGACACCTTTTATCGCGCAGATCTGGACGGTAAATTGACCCGCATCTCCGAATCGGTAACACAGCTTTCAGGCTATACCGCAGATGAACTATTGGGTACACGCCTGGCAGACCTGTATGTAGACCCGCAAGGCCGTGAGAAATTTCTAAAAATACTCAAAGAGAATAACGGCTCCGTGATTGACTATGAAGCGCAATTATATAAAAAAGACGGTGGCATTATTTGGGTATCGACCAATGCCCACTTCTACATCGACCAGCGCGGTGAGGTGATGGGTGTGGAAGGCACCACCCGTGATATCACCGAAAGAAAAGAGGCCGAAGAGGAACTGCGCCGACACCGCAACCATCTGGAAGAGATGGTGCAGGCCCGCACAGAAGAACTCTCTATCGCCAAAGAGGAAGCGGAACAAGCCAACCAGGCCAAATCGGAATTTCTTGCCAACATGTCACATGAACTGCGGACACCGGTTCATACAATCCTCAGTTTTGCAGAAATCGGCTTGAATAAAATCGGACAGACCTCGGAAGATAACCTGCAACGCTACTTCAGCCGCATACTTGACGGCGGCACCCGGCAATTGGCACTGCTCAACAACCTGCTGGACCTGGCCAAACTTGAAACAAATACCACCAATTACGTCTTTGAACCGGGTAACATCACAGAAATTGTCCAGGATCAAATTGCCCAACACGAAACACTGTTAATGCAAAAAAATCTGCAGGTGACTTTCAACCACCCAACCGTTGGTATCGAGACTGAGTTTGACCACACCCGTATCGAACAGGTCATTCGCAACCTGCTGTCCAACGCCATCAAATTCAGCAAACCGGACACAGGCATCAACATTGATGTGGCACTCAGTGAACTCGCCATAGACAACCAGACCATACCGGCCATTTCTGTTGCCATCAAAGATCAAGGGGTTGGAATTCCGGAACAGGAACTGGAAACCATCTTCGACAAATTCACCCAAAGCAGTAAAACCCGCACCGGCGCCGGCGGCACCGGACTGGGGCTGGCCATCTGTCGGGAAATCGTTATCGCGCATGGCGGGTCAATACACGCCCAAAACACCAAACACGGCGGCGCCTGCTTCACCTTCAAACTACCACTAAAACAACTCACCACACTCAGCCAGGATGAGACAGAAGACACCTCACCACTGAAAGACGTATCCAACCGCAAAGCGAACTAGCGCAACCTGTCGTTGCTTAATCGCTAACGCTTTTAAGCATTGACAGGTCGTTAAAAGTTGCAAGAGAAACAACTCCTTATTGTTCTATTCATACGGGTAGACTACCCATCGTTCTTAATGGTGGAGATTATCCGGCCCGGGGCGTTGAATTGTTATTCGATGGACTGACCGTTTTGGGCTTCGCTGAACGGGTCGAGCCTGTCAATATTGGTGATTGTTCTACTATTTATTCTAATTTCATAAGCAAATTACCATAAGTTTATATAGATGTAATATTGTATATGGTCTCATTGGTTCAGCTGTGTATACTGTGGAATTGCAGGCTAGGGTCGAACGGCGGCTTACGACCCAAACCGGACGCTGAGTTATTGTCAATCTATATATGAATCTCAAGTTAAAGTCTTAATTTGATGGGTAGCATAAACGTAAATATACGCCTTAGACCTATAAGATTTGTCTTTCTGGTTCGTCCAGATGACAAGAAGCGAACTCTTGATATCTTCCGCATCAATACTTGTTTATGGGGAGGAAAATATAATCCAATTATTCCATTTTTTAAGCGGCTACCAACTTGGTGGGAAAGAAAAGGGTACCGTTTTGAAAACGCGAAGCAGATCATAAATGGTTATTTGGACTTTTTTGAGCCTGACTTTATTGTTGAAGCAGAAAGGGGGCTTGCTAGCGGGTTGGGTTTTGCTCCAGAACGAGTATTACAACTCGCAGACCTGCTGGAACGAGATGACAAACGAGATAAGGAGAAATATGGGTTAAGTGTTTATGATCTATATCGTTATTTATATCGCAAGGAATTCCAGTTCGTTCATCGACACAAGCATACTATTGTCCATGTAAAGGCAAAGGATGCGACGTTTGCTAATTTTGTTGCCTGCACTTTTGGGGATTTTCCAGCTCAGAAACAACTTGAATTTTATGAGCGTGACTACAAGGATGTATTTGACCCGGAGTCGGTGAGTTTAGATTCCGACTCACTTTTCCAGTTATACAAATCAGGTTTCACCTCCGCTCTGAGGATAGGCCACGCAAAGCTGAAAATTGATTACCACGATCATCAAGATCCAACATTATTTATATTGGATGCACATCAGCCGAAAGACCTGATTGATTTCTGGAATTTACGTGCGGTGCATCAGAATGTAGTAGCGGTGCCTGTGCAATGGATTGAAACTCTTTCACCTTTCTGTAAAAAATTTATTCTGGATAATCACCGTCCTTTACCAGGAAATCCGAACGGAGTTATGATCCATCCTGCATCAATGTTTTCGCGCTCTATCCCAGATGATGATATAGAAGAAATACACAAAAACTACTTGCGTGTAGATAAGGAAGGCGCTAATTGCTTACAAACTTGGTATCCACCAATATGGCGTGAACCACCGGAGATGATGGTTAGAACCATGCGACCAACTCTGGAGGCTGACATTAAGGGAATCGATATACCAATAAACGAAGATAAGCCGGAAATTCGCTTTGATCCTTTGTATCCAGAATTTGCTAGTGAGTACGGCAATTACTTGCGTTGGGCTAACGTGGTTAGACTGCGTGACTGGAGTCACAGAGATCAAATAGCCACGGTTTTTCCCTCTAATTATAAAAATCCTTCCTTTCCAAAATTCCGAATGGGACGAGAACATCTTCTTCCTACCAGCGAAGGTTTGATATTTTTTCCGGAATACCGGAACATTTCCGAGTGGTGGAATCTAACTGATGGAACCACTGCACTGAATACATGGTTTAACGAGAACAAAATCACTGCTGTTCTTTCTGATGCTGGCAAAGCGACCCAGCAGATAATTCATACACTGGAGGGATTCTGGGGTGTGCGCGCACTGGCACACAAAGGCATCATTGAATTGCTTAATAAAATGTCACGAAGTCCAGTGGCAAAAAGTGCCCATTTTAAAAGATTTCAAAACGAAATTAACAATGCGGTCAGTCAAGATATTTGGAGATATAAAAATTTTGAAACGCTTGTTGAGCGTAAAGCTGTTGAACTCGGGCTAGAGCTTAAATGCAGCAAATGCAATAGCTGGTCCTGGTATTCAGTAAAGCAGCTTGATTATTCTTTAACCTGTGATCTTTGTCTGAAATCATTTGACTTTCCCATTACAAACCCTGGCGATAGTAATTATTCCAGATGGGCCTACCGCGTTATAGGACCGTTTGCTTTGCCAGACTATGCTAGAGGTGGATATGCTGCAGCTCTTAGTATTCGTTTTTTTTCAGATGTTATTGGTAGAATGGATAGGTCGGAGGTAACTTGGTCGTCCGGCCAAGAGCTAACTCTACCCTCCGACAAAAAATCGGAAGCAGACTTTATACTTTGGAACCAACGCAAAAAGATGTTTGGTAACGATTATCCTACCGAGATAGTCTTTGGTGAGGCCAAGAGTTTTGGAAAGGATGCCTTCAAGCAGAGAGATGTTGATCAGATGAAGTTGCTAGCCGAGGCGTTTCCAGGTGCTGTATTAGTGTTTGCAACTATGAAAGAGGCTAAAGAATTGTCTCAGGAAGAAATTTTCAGAATCAGAAAGCTCGCAGAATGGGGGCGAGAGTATGACAAAGAGCGTAAACGATCCCGAGCACCGGTGATTATGCTGACAGGAACTGAGTTATTTACAGTACACCATCTCAGCAACACATGGAAAGAAAAAGGCGGTAAACACAAGAAGCTTATTGAGCCAGCATGGGTAAGTGTAAGGCTTGATAACTTAAGAATGCTGGCTGATCTGACACAACAGTTGTATCTGGACATGCCATCATATGGAGAATGGCGTGAAGAAAAGTGGAAGAAGCGAGCAGATAGAAAGAAGAAAAAATAGATTTAGGATTGAATTATGTGTCCGCTAATGGCCGAAAGCTGTCGTACAGAATAGAGTGACTTAGAAATAATCACTGAGTTCCCCTTTTCTCCAAAAGCCTTACGTCTCCTTGACAATTTCATACACACAATCAGGTGGTGCACATTGTTCAAAATCACTCATAATTTCAGCATTCATTTTATCCAGACTAACTACCTTGCTCTCTTCTATTTGACTACTATCTGTAATAGCAACGACAAATCGATCACACTTGGAATGGACAAACATTATCTTAAGGAAGTCTAGAAGAATCATCAGTCTTTCCTTACCATTTACCGGTAAACCTATATCTGCCTCTGGCGCGTAATCCAAATAATCAATCAAGTAGGTGGAATTGGTTTTTCCGGGCCGGTCGCCAATTATAAACGGCAGACATTTATCCTTATCTGCAGGCAGGAGTTTTTCAGGAAAATTATATAATTCTTCTATAGTGATTCTTTCAATACCTAAATTGGTACTTTGCTGTATTGTTGTCAGCATTTTCTCGGAATCTATTGGGTGATTCCATTCAAGATATCCATAAACCTCATTTGACATTATATTTCACCTAGTCACTATACCAAGGCCCAACAGGTTTCCCTCTGCTGTCCAATTCTCTATAACGCTTCCCGATTGGTCCTTTATCACTATAATCCACTCGATGTTCATGAGGTACAGAGCGTCCATCAGGGCCTCTACCTAATTGGCCATGTGTACGCTGTTGACCATAATCTTCCCGTGAAAACATTCGCCCTTTTTCATCGTAGTATGTAACACTCTTACTACCATCTGGTCTTGTATGCTCATGAATTGAATTTGGTTGACTAGTCTTAGGCGCATTAACTTCTTTGCCTCCTGTCACGCGAGTATGGGGTGTTTCTACAGGGCAATCTCCCTTCTTCGCTGACAACCCCAACGGGTCAATCCAGCTTATGGGGTTCGGTGCATATTCATAGTTGTTGGCGCCGCCTTCCAGACCTATCGGGTCTACAGAGGTAAAGCGCCCTATAACAGGATGATAGTACCTGTGTCGATTATAGTGCAGGCCGGTTTCTTTATCGAAGTATTGGCCCTGGAAGCGCAGCGGGTTTTCGATGTTTTGCACATCGAAGCCGGCGACGTTGCCGTAGACTTTGTACTTCGCTTCCCAGACCACGTCGCCCCGGGCGTCGGTCATGATCTGCGGGGTGCCGATGTGGTCGTTGTGGTAGTAGTAGATCTTCTTGTCTTTCACCTGACACAGCGGCACGAAGCTGTAAGGTTCGTAGATGTAGGTGGTTTGCAGGTTCTGGCGTTCTTCGCTGATCAGGGTGTCGCCGGACCACAGGTAGACGGTGTCGCCGAAGTTGTCGGATTTGCTGATGCGGCGGCCGAGTGGATCGTATTTGTATTCAAAGGTCTGGCCGTCCTTTTCCACTTTGGTGAGCTGGTTCTGCACGTTGTAGTGGAATTGGCTGGTGTGGCGGCCTTTGCGTTCTTCGATCAGGTTGCCTGTGTCGTCGTAGTTGAAGCGGTAGTCCTGGAAGACCTGCAGGCGGTTGCCTTTGACATAGCCGCCCTGTTGACGGGTGGTGGTGCTGAGGATGTTGCCTGCCGGGTCGAAGTCGAATTGTTCGTTTTGCAGGCCGGTGACGCCTTTCAAGCGATCCAGTGGATCGTAGCTGAACCAGGTGGAGCCCTGTTTCATGTCTTCGATCTGGTGCAGGTTGCCCGCAAGATCGTAGCTGTAGTTGCGCGCCAGGATCGGTTTTTGTTGATTGGCGGTGCGTTGGCTGAGCAGACGGCCCATGGGGTCGTACTCACGCTGGGCCGTGAGGCTGCCCATGTTGCGTTGGGTTTCATAGCCCAGTTTGTTGCGTTCGATGCGGGTGAGGATTTGATCATCCAGCGCCGCCAGGGTGAACAGGCCCTGTTTGTTATAACCGTACTGGATGGTTTGGCCGGTGGGCAGGAGAGAGCTGATCAACTGTCCCAGTTCATTGTAGCTGTGTTCAATAGCCTGACCGTTGATGCTTTCACTGAGCAGGTTGCCGGTCTCATCCCAGGCAAATGCCAGTTCGCCGCTGTCGTTGGCGGCTTCGACGAGACGACCAAGTTCGTCATAACCGAAGGTGACCACTTCTTCTTCGACAAACTTGTCGTCTTCTTCGCTCTTCGGATCGTAACGCTTGCAGTGTTTTTCCAGCAGCTGGCCGAGCGGGTCGCGCACGAACTCGGTGAGCCGATCCATGCCGTCCAGATAGTTGATCAGATGTCCGGCGGCGTTGTATTCGTAGGACTGGATGCGACCATCAAAACCCTTTTCACGGATCAGCCGTTCGTTTTTGTCATAGGCCAGTTCGTAGCGATCACCGTTTTCATTGATCAGGGCGGTGAGGTTGCGCTCCGCGTCATATTCGTATTTAAAGACCCGACCCAGGGCATCGATGCGTGCAATGGGTTGGCTCAGGCCGTCGTATTCATAACGGGTGGTGCGCTTTAAGGCATCAGTGTAGGTTTGCAGACGACCACCCGGCGTGTAGGTCATTTTCAACAGGCTGCCGTCGGGCAGTTTGACATGGGTCAGGTTGCCGACCGGATCATAACGGTAGAGCGTCTGTTGTTGTTCGTGATCGGTGATGCCGGTCACGCGGCCCAGCAGATCATGTTGATAAGTGGTGCGTTGTTGCTCTGCATCGATCTGCATGATCAACTGGCCGTGCTTGTCCCAGAACAACTGGTGAGTATTGCCCAGTGCATCGGTGACGGTGTCCGGCAGGTTTTGTTCATTATAGGTGTATTTGGTGGTGTTACCGGCCGGGTCGGCGGCTTCCAGCAGACGTCCCAGATCATCATATTGACGTTGCCAGGCGTTGCCGGCGGCATCGGTCAGTCCGATCAGGTTGCCGAGCATGTCATATTGCATGGCGGTTTCCTGACCCAGTGCATCGGCAATGCTTTCGATCTTGCCTTCGTGGGTATAGCTGTATTCGGTGACATTACCGAGGGGATCGGTCACCTTGATCAGCTTGCCGGCTTCATTGTATTCGTTTTCGGTGACGCCGCCTTCCGCGTCGATCTCTTTGGTGATCAGTCCCAGTTCGTTGTAATGGAAGACGGTGGTGGTATTACGTCCATCGGTACTGCGGGTGATCTGTTTTTCCTTGTCATATTCAAAGCGGTAATCGTAGATACCGCGATCACCCCAGTTGCGCAGACACTTGCCGCTCTTGCTGTATTCGTCCCAGGTGAAATAGAGGTTAAAGCCATCCGGGGTGGTGCGTTTGGTGATGATGTGGTTCTTGTATTCAAAGCGTTCGGTATTCATGGCCGCATCAGCCACCGCGACCAGATCCTGGTTACCGTCATGGCTGTAGGTGACCAGTGGTTGTAACGGTTTGCCGGTGCGATCACAAATGGTGACGGTGTGCAGCAGGTCACGTTGATAGGCCAGTTGCAGCTTGCGCCCGGCGCTGTCGGTGATGGTATCCAGCTGACCGGTTTCGTTATGTGCAAAGCTGATCTTGTGGCCCTGCAAATTACTGAAGGCCTGTAACTGTTTAAAGCGTCCTTCACCGCCGAAGTGCCAGATTTCGTTGTCTTCCGTCACAATGCGATAGCTGTGCTTGCTGTCAGCATAGAGGGTAAACTTTTCCACCTCGTTGTAGTACTCATCACTTTCATCCGGCAGATCAAACGGGATCTCACGCCCTTCACCATCGTGCCAGATCGCCTCTTCCTCTTCTTCATCCACTTCCAGACGGGTAAACCAGGGGACGGTCCAGCCTGTACCCATACCGGTGTTTTCATCATTGCTGCTGCGATAGGTGCGGTTCCAGACCAGTGGCATTGGACCGGGCAGGACAAAGTCCACCTGTTCGAGGATCTCCTCGCCGGAGGTCATGCTGATCGGACAGCCGCGGGTACAGGAATTCTTGTTGGACTGGGCGTTCTCTTTGTTCTTGTTTTTGCCGCCTTTGTTCTTGCGCTTTTTCTTCTTCTTGCCCTTTTTCTTTTTGACCTTCTTGGCCTTGGGCATTTTCGCCTTGAGCTTCTTCTTGCCGTCAACGCTGACCTTGATCTTCTTGCTCAGTTTGCGGCGCTTGAGCAGTTTCAACAGACGACGGAATACGCTGCCCAGTTTGGTCAGTCGACTGGTATGGCGTACCTTGCTCGCTGCCTGGGCGACGTTACCGGCGCCGCCGGTGAAAACCGCCAACAGTGCAGCGAGGACAATTTCAAAGACACCGCCGCCGGCAAACTCGGCCCAGTCGAGTGAAGATTGGGCATCCACGTATTCCTTGGCGAAGTCCTTGAATATCTTCAGTGTGGCGTCATCATCGGCAATGAAGGCGGTTAATTCATAGGCCTGACTGAAAACAGCCGGGTCAATCTTGCTGGGATCAAAACCCAGGATGCGGGTGATGTCCTTCAGCTCTTCCTGTTTCATATTATCGGACAGACTGGCGAGCCATTTTTCTTCGGTCATGCTGCCGGATTTGTATGTCTTGTAGGCCGCATGCAACAGGTTGTTCATGCGTTCCACGGGCGACAGATAAACGGCAATCTCGGCGGCGGTTTTGGCGGTATCCCAGGCGAACTCCACCAGTCCCACGGCGCCGTTCCATAACCCCTCCGCAAAGGCCTTGCCGTGTTCACCGGCCTTTTCCGCATCGCTCATGCGCTTGAGGCGTTCTTCATCCTGTGCGGCTTCCGCCTTCTTCTCGGCGATCATCTCATCCAGTGCGGCTTTGATGCTCTTGCGTATCTCGTCAAATTCCTTGTCTTCCGCCGCCTTGAGCAGCTCAATCTCGACCGAGCCGGAAGGCAGGCCGTTCAGGCGCAGTCCGCCCTTGTCGTTCAGGATGCCGGAGTACTGGATGCCTTCACTGTCGGTTGCCACATAGGTGCCTTCCACCGGCAGGCCGTCGGGATAGACGTAATCCACCTCAACCCAATGGGTTTCCTTTTTTTCATCCTTGTCCTGGATGATGCCAACGTTGACGCTTTCGCCGATTTCCGTCATGGCTATGCTTTCCTTCCGTAGATTGATTTGGGTTGCGGTTGTTGGGCTTGTGGCGCTTGCTTTTGCTGAAAGGCGGTAAGCGGGATGCTTTCCAGCACACAGGCAGCGCGCCAGGCCTGATCAGAGGAGCAATAAATTAAACTGTTGCCGGGTTGGCCTTGCAGGGCGGCGTTGACCGCCAGAGCGATCAGCACTCCGCCGACAGCGGCGCCCACTTCACCATAGCAGTCCGCCGGGTGGTGCAAGACAGCGTCGGGGTTGAATCTGTCGGCGCTACGGCCCATGGCCACACCGTATTCCTTGGCCCAGTAGTTTTCACCGTTCATGCTGGACCAGACCTGAGTAATGGGCGGTCCCTGATAGTGTGACAGGGCGGCCTTGAAGGCCTGATCCAGACCATCGCCCTTGTAGGGTTCATCGCTGAACAGATGGCCCGGCTCGGTCGCCAGACCGGGCGGCAACAGGGCCGGGATGTGGGTTTTGGTGCGCAGGGCCTGGGCCGGGTTGCGGGTCAACAGGATGAAGGCGGCCCCTTCACCGGGGGCAAAGCCGTTCATCACGCCGGGGGCGGTAACGCGATCATCGGCATCGAGTTTTTCCAGCAGATCTGAATTCTGATAGCTGTCCATACCGCCGATGAGGACGTATTCCTCATTGGCCTCATAGAGATAACGAAAGGCCAGTTCCAGCGCCTCCAGTACCCCGGCACGGCCGGTGCGATTGAGACGGCTTTTGGCCGGGTCGATGGGCAGGCCGCTTTGCTGGACCAGATAGCTGACGAATGTGCCGGTGAGTTGATCCGGCAGATTAAAATCATTGGCCGGTGCGGCGAGGATTAAGGGGACGGGTTGCTTGCCTTTGAAGTCAGCCAGCGCTTCACCGGCCGCGGTCTGACACATGCGCAGCAGGCGTTTGTCCCGGAAGCTGATCTTGCCGCGGATATCCAGCTCATCCACCAGTGGCGGCAGGGCCTCATTGGGCACCAGGGCCATGTTGATGCGTTCCCGCTTGCGGGTGAAGTAGTCCGCCGAGGCATAACGGTTGACACCCGCCTTGACGGCGAGGGCATTCATGGCGGTATTGAGGCCGAGGGCGGTGATGATACCGGTCCCGGCAATATAGGCTCTTGTCTGGCTGTCCATAATTGACTGAGTTCTGATTCCCGAGCAGATTTTGAATTAACCTGAAAAAGATACAGGTTTTAACCGCCCTCGTAAAGGATGCGCCACTCGCTACCTTGCTTGCGCAGGTAGATTCGCTTGCTCAGGTCGCCCTGGTAGTTATTGGAGGTGTACCGCTGCCGAAAACGGGCCACGACCATGGGATCGGTGCCGGTCTTGTCCGGATAGGCCAGCAGGGAGATGTCCGAGAGTTTGACCTTCTGCCAGGTCTTGCCCTGGGCCACCAGCCGTTTGCGGGCCGCCCAGCTTTTCAGGGTGTGGCTGTTGCTCCAGAAGTCGTTGTCATAGTGGCTGAGGTAGGCCTCGACATCCATGCTTTCCCAGTCAGCGCGCCACTTTTCCAGGGCGGACAAGACAGATTCGCGGTACTGCTGCCATTCCAGAGGGGTGACCCAGGAGGCCTGTTCGGTGATCACCACCGGGGTTACGCCCGGTTTGATCTCTTTTTTCAGCCCTTGCAGATCAATGTTGGGCAACACGACACAGCCCTCGCTGTCCAGCGGCGGGCGGCTGTAGAAACCGTTATCCACCCCATGCAGCCAGATGCCGTGGCCGGTTTTGCCCAGTTTCATGTCATATTCGTTGGGATAGTTCACCGGGAAGGCCCCGATGCCGTATTTGGTGGGCAGTTTTTCGTCCGGGATCCAGGCGGTGACGAAATAGACCCCTTCGGGGGTTTTCAGATCGCCGCTGGTCACCTTGTCGCCGCGCACCTTGCCGGTGCTGACATAGTAATCCCGCACCAGCCGGGGCGGACGCCCGTCTCCATCGTGTTCATAGATATAGAGTCGATTGCTGCCCTTCTCCACCAGCACGGCGATATCCACCGATGGCGCCAGATTCATCAGTTGCAGGGGCACCTTGTTGCCCAGTTGGCGGGAGAGGGAGGCGCGCAGGCGGGCATAGGCCTCATCGCGCAACAGTTGTAACCGTTCCCGCTCTTCACGACCGAGTTTTTGCAGGATGGGGTTTTCGCCAATATCGGAAACCTGTCCGACCCGGGCCAGCAGCAGATCGCCCTTGACCAGATGGGCCAGATGAAAATCGGGGGCGCGTTTTATCAGGGCATCCACTTCGGCGATGGCCTGATCCAGCATGCCCTTGTTAAAGGTGATCAGCACCTTGAGCAGACCGGCTTCGTAGTCTTCGGTATTGCCGGCGATGCGCTTATCAAGCTGCTGCATCAGTTTCTGCAGGTTGGGATTGGCCTGGCCAGCTTCAATGATCCGCTGTGTGGATGACTCTTCCTGTTGAAAACCGGCGGCATAGATCGCCATGGAGGCGGTTGCCACCAGGCCGGTCAAGATTCCTGTTTTCCATTGCAATTTCATCGAACAACAAACCCCAGGCTTTTTTCCCGTAATATTTTCCAGGCACCGGACTCCTTGATCAACACGAACTCCTTGCGCGAGAGATCCTGATACTCATCGGAGGCATACTTCTGTTCCAGTCGAATGCGGACCTGTGTCGCGGTGACAGAAACAGGTTTAAAGTTGCGTAACTCAACCTTGATCCACTTCGGTGCGGCCAGTCTTTCCCGCCGCTGTGCCACCCAGACGGCATGGGTCAGACCATAGGTCGCGTAGTCATTCACATAATGACTGACATAGGCATCGGCATCTTTAGCCGCCCAGGCCGCCGCCCAGCTTTGTAACACTTTCACTGCGGCTTCATGCCCTGTTTCTGTCTGTGGTTTTATGACCGGCATCCTGTCATCACTTTTTTTATCGGTCTTATTTCGATCCGCTTGAAAGATCATGGCAACCGGTTTGGTCTTTACCTCGGCAACAGGGGTATTTTGCGGCGTGTTTTGTCTTTGCGGTGTCGGCTCCGGCAGATCAAGCCGGGCCAGCGTGTCCAGTTGCGGGGCTTTTTGCGCGTTGATTTGCAGCGCCTTGCCATAGGCATCACGCGCCCGTTCCACATACAGGGAGCTCAGGTTGCGGTAAATGGCATGGTAGGCGGGATGGCTTTGCATCCCTTTTTCCAGTACTGCCTGGGCTTGCTCGGGCTTGCCCTGCTGCACATAGAGGGCGGCCAGGTTGTTATAGGATTCAGGCCGGGCCGGAAATTGTTTGATCAAGGCCTGATAGAGTTTGATCGCCTCCTCCGTCTTGCCGGTTGCCGCCAGGGCACGGGCACGCAAAAATCGCAGCTGGGGTGAATCGGTCAGTTTGTCCAGTTCGGCCAGTGCCTCGGCATGTCGCCCTTTTTCCAGCAGGGTTTCTATCTCTGCTGTGCCGGCGGCCGTCACACTGTTGATTGAGAGTAAAACAAGGAATATCCCTGTCACGCTATGACGCATGTCCCACCTGTTGTAATTGTTATGGTTGTGTTATCGCGGTCGAACAGAAAGTATAGCAAGCATTCCGCGCTGCATGTCCAATGTCAATTATGTGTGTTGTCGAGCCGTTTGCAGATCCAGTCGCTCCATCAGGTAACAGAGACAATCCTGACGAATAATTCGCGTATCCATGGTCAGCATGGAGGGCATGACCGGAATGCGGGTGCGTATCTCGGCATCCGACACAGCGAAATAACGTTCACTCACATCCTCGCCACGTTCATTGGTGGCTTGCAAGGCGACATGCGATAAATTGTCCTGAATCAAACCCAGCACGGTACCCGGCGCCAGTTCGCGGAAATTGAGATGATCCAGATCTTCCGGCAGACACAGGTCGGCCACTTCACCCTCCTGACCGATACTCACCTGCGGCGGGACTTTCACAATCGCCACGGTATGAAACAGATCCAGATCATGCGGGGCCACTTCATGGGCGGGGATATCCGACAGGTGCAGGCAGGCATCCAGATACTCCATAACATGGGCGGTACCGTGGGGTTCACCCGGTCGACCGCACTCGATGGTGACAGCGGGACAGATTGCGGCAAAGGCCATGGACAGCACGCTGTCCGGTTTCAGAAAGTAGACCACGGTGCGGCTGAACAGGTTGGCCAGTTGCAGAAAGGCGGTATCGAGCCGATTCACACAGGCGTAATGGGGATTGAGACCGGTGTTGTTGTGTACATCAATCGCGGCGTAGGGTCGGCGGGCGCGCATCGCCTCCAGCACCTGACGCACCATGACCTGTTCCGGGCCGTCACCCTCACCTTTCCAGATCCGGTTGTAATCGGGTTGTTCCGGCAGATGGCGTTGCCCCTGTTGCGCGGCGGCCACATTGCCGATCAACAGACTCAGTGCGCGGGGCAGTTGCCGATCCTGATATTTGCGCAACAATTCCCGCACCGCCTGCCAGCCGGTCACCTCATTACCGTGCATCAACACGGAGACGAACAGCGGCTGCGGCCGTTTGCCCGGCAGATGGATCAGGCTGGGACCCGGCAAAGCATCTTGCAGCTGGTTGGCCTCCAGTTCCAGCAACCCGGTCGGAAGATGGTCGTAGGTGGTTAACATCGGCGTGTTCTGACTCCCCTTACACTGTCCAGCCATGTACCGGCTCACCGCTGTTTTGCCGTTCCAGATAGGCGCCGGTGAGTTGCGCCATATTTCGCCCGTGTTTGGCGACGTAGGCCCGTTGCCAATGGGCGCCGTTACTGCCGGTCTCAACCCGTTCTCTGATGATACCCAGATAGAGCTGTCGATCTGACGAAGCCACGTCGAGTCGGGTCAGCCCCTCCTCGGCCATGGGTAGTAAAATTTTCAGGATCAGATCGCGCAGCGCAATTTGTCGATCATCAACCCAGTTCACCGAGGCGCGCAAACCATAGCGGGCCGCCGCGTAAAAATTATCCCTGGCCCGATCAAACTTGAGTTGGGTTTCGATGGCCTCCGGTGCATTGGCCAGCGCAGTGACCGCCCCATAAAAGAACGCGGCATTGGCGATCTCATCAACCACGCTGGGACCGGCGGCCACCACCCGCTGCTCCATCCGCAGATGAGGTGTACCGTCTGACTCGTAGCCGATCAGGGGACGGTTCCAGCGCCAGATGGTGCCGTTTTGCAGTCGCAGGTGAGGCATCTCCTCCGGCTTGCCTGTCAGTTCCACCGGCAACAGGATGGGATAGTGTTCCCGGTTTTCACGGAAACACTCCATCAGGCTGTGACGCACATAACCGGAACCGAAGGTGACACGCCGAATCGGCCCGAAGGCCGCCCCGTCAAATCCACCCACGGCCACCGATTGTTCAAACAGGGGGATGCGGGTCTCGTCCCACAGATCCTTGCCAAACAGGAAGGGTGAGTTGGCGGCCATGGCCACCAGTGGGGCACACAACACGGTGCCGGCATTGAACAATCGCACGCTGTCGCGCTGGGCCATTTGCAAATGGATCTGGAAAGAGGTGGCGGCCGATTCCAGCATCACATCGCGGTGGGTGACCCGCAGGTGTTCCACGCCGGTAATATCCAGCACGATGGGTTTGCCCTGGCGCATGCGAAACACCGCCCGGTTCAGGGCGCGGTAACGTTCCATTTTCGACATATTGGCCAGATTCAGGTGTTCGTTTTCTACCGTGGGCAGGATGCCCACCATGACGATCTCGTTATCCAGTTTCGCCGCCGTGCGGCGACAGCGCTGCCAGGTCTCGGTCAGTTCGTTATGCATGGCGGAAAAGACATGGCCGCTGAGTGCGCGGGGAGTGCTGTTCACCTCCACATTGAAGCTGGCCAATTCGGGGCTGGCGAGGGGGTTATCAAACATTTCCAGAAATTCGGCATTGGTGGGTGAAGGTCGGTAACGTTGATCCACCAGCCAGGACTCCAGTTCAAACCCGGCCACGTTGCCGACCGGGGCAAAGCGTTCCTGTTCAAACCAGGCCTCCAGCAGATCGGTCTCGGCTTCCAGTTGTTGCCGAAAGCGGGCGTGGTCTTCCGGGGTGAACTGGCTGGAACGGATCTCCTCACCCATCGCGTTGTGCCTCACGCAGTTGTTGGTCCAGCACCGCCAGCCGTTGCGGTGTGCCGATGTCATACCACTGTCCGTAATAGTGTTCACCGCTGATCAGCCGGTTTGCCATGGCCTCGCGCAGAATAGGGGCCAGCGGAAACTTCCCCGCCGTTTGGCCGTCCAGCAGTTCGGGCCGATAGACACCGATGCCGCTGAAGGTGAATTTGGGTTCGCCCTCACTCAACAGTCGATCCCCATCGAGTGCAAAGTCACCGTTGGGGTGTTGAGGCGGATTATTCACCACCACCAGATGGGCCAGACCGTCCGGTTCCCGGGGCAGGCTTTGTAACGGATAGTCGGTCCAGATATCACCGTTCACCGCGATGAAGGGGCCATCGCCCAATAACGGCAGGGCATTGAACAAACCGCCGCCGGTTTCCAGGGCCTCACCTTCCGGTGAATAACGAATGCTGACCCCGTAGCGCGAACCGTCACCCAGATACTCTTCGATCTGCCGGCCCAGCCAGGCATGGTTGATCACGACCGACGTGATACCCGCCTGCAGCAGATTGGCCAGGTGGTACTCAATCAGGGCGCGGTCGTTCACCTTTAATAATGGTTTGGGGGTGGAGTCGGTCAATGGCCGCATCCGTTCACCCCGTCCGGCGGCAAGTATGATGGCTTTCATTATTTATAAGATAGCAATTACCGACGCAGAAAACCGGCCTCAGGGCTGCACGGCAAGATAGCGTTCCCCACGCTGTTCCAGTTCGGCAATAAACGCCGCAAAGTCAGCCAGCTCTGTATAGCGTGAAGCCACCTCCTTGACATAACCCATGGTGCGCGGGATATCCGGCAGGTAACCGGCCTTGCCGTCCCGGTAGTTCAGCCGGGCAAAGATGCCGGTCGCCTTGAGGTGGCGCTGTACCCCCATCAGATCGAACCAGCGCAGGAACTGCGCAAAATCCACCCCGCTGAGAATACCCGCCGCTATAGCATCCCGATGGTAGTCGGCCACCCGTTGCTCCACGTGGGAGCGGGGCCAGGCGATATAACAGTCACGCAGCAGGGAAACCAGATCATAGGTGACCGGGCCGATCACCGCGTCCTGAAAATCCAGCACGCCGGGATTGGGTTCACTGACCATCAGGTTACGGGAGTGGTAATCACGGTGTACCACCACCTGTGGTTGTTGCAGCGCATTATCCGCCAGCAATTCAAACAGGTGATCAAACATTGCCTGTTGTTGGTCATTCAGTTCAATGTGCAGATGACGGCCCAGATACCATTCGGTAAACAACCCCATCTCATTCAACAGCAGGGTCTTGTTGTAGGGTGGAAAAGGATAAGCCGCCGGCAGCGGACAGATCTGCAACTTTAACAAGGCCGTCAGGGCCGCACCGTACAGTTGCGGTTCGCTGTTGTCGTTCAGGCGGCGCAGGTAATCGGTGCTCCCCAGATCGGACAGCAGCAGAAAACCATCGGTCTCGTTTTGCGCCAGGATCTCCGGCACATGCAAACCCAGTTGTAAAAACAGGCGGGCAATACCGACGAAGGGATGGGTGTCTTCCTTGTCCGGCGGCGCATCCATCACAATCCGCGTTTCACCATTGAGGGAAATCCGAAAATAGCGCCGGAAACTGGCATCCGCCGAGGCGGGGGCAAAGGCATACTCACCCAGTTGCAAATCATTTCTTAACCAGCGATGCATGAGCGCGACGCGGGCGTCCTGTGAATAATCTGTCATACGTGAACCGATTTATTGTTATTTATGGTTGTTCAATCTATTCTGCAATCTTTAATTGCTTGCACACTACCCTAATTAAACATCAGATGTCGAGTTCCGCCACACAGCGTTTGCTTCCTGTCGATCTCCTGCGCGGCGGTGCTATCGTACTGATGTTTATTTATCATTTTTGCTTCGACCTGAACTATTTCGGCTATGTTGCGTTCAGGTTTAATACCGATCCGGCCTGGATCAACTTTCGCATACTGATTGTCAGCCTGTTCCTGTTCACCGTGGGCATCAGCCTGCAACTGGCCCATGGCAGACAGTGGCGACCGGACGCCTTTTATCGCCGTCTGGCCCTGGTGGCCGGGGCGGCGCTGCTGGTCAGTCTGTCCAGCTATACCATGTATCCGAAAACCATGATCTGGTTCGGCATATTGCATTTCATTGCGCTGGCCGGTTTGTTGGGTCTGCTGCTGTTGCGGTTTTATTATCTGAATCTGTTGTTGGGTGTGCTGGTTATTCTCGCCTTTCACAACCTTGAGCATCCTTTCTTTGACCAGCCCGCCTTGCAATGGGTCGGCTTGATGACCCGCCGCCCCCAGACCGAGGACTATGTGCCCCTGATCCCCTGGCTCGCCCCCATGCTGTTCGGCCTGTTCGCCGGTCGTTGGATCATTAACCAGACGACCTTGCCGGGCTGGCTCACCTTCCGCAGCACTCACCCTGTGCTGACCACGCTGGCCTTTGGCGGCCGTCACAGTCTGTTGATTTATCTGCTCCACCAGCCGATCTTTTTGGGTATGTTGTATCTGGTCAGTCGGGTGATTAAACCGTGAGTCGCACATGATCGGCGTTACCGCGCCATTCATGCGGATAGTGTACAATTCCGATCTATTGTCTTGACCTTATACAAGAGCCCCTGCCCGACCATGAGACGACCGCGCCTGACGCCTGCCCTGCTGTTGCTGAGCCTGCTGCCTGTTATCAGCAGTCCGCTTTCAGCCGCCGAGGCGCCGGCCACAACAAACCCGCCCCCGTCCACAGCCGGTGACAGTCGGGGCGATGCCTGCCGTTTCCCGCCCGTTCTGAAAAAACCCCTGCAGGGCAAAGAGGCCGCGCCGGATCAAACCCAGTTGCAGGCCGACGAAGCGGACATGAACAGCAAGACCAGTACGATCTTTTCCGGCTCGGTCATCATCCAGCGCGGTGAGCAACGCATTGAAGCCGACAAGGCGGAGTACTTCCACGCCACCGAGGATTTTAATGCAACAGGGCATATCCGCTTTTTTGACAGCAATCTGCTCATCGAAGGTGATGCCGCGCAGATGAATCTGAAAAACAATCAGGGGGTGGTCAAGGATGCCCGCTATCGCGCCCTGGACAAAAATGTCCGGGGTACCGCCCAATCCCTGTCGGTCCAACCCGATCAGCTGGTCATGGAAAAGAGCACCTATACCACTTGCCGACCGGGGGATACCGACTGGGAACTGAGTGCCGGCAAAATCACCCTGAATGACAAAACCCGGCAGGGCAGCGCCTCCAATGTCGTTCTCGACTTCAAGGGCGTGCCCATTTTTTACCTGCCCTATATGCGCTTTCCCATCGGCGACCAGCGCTTGTCCGGTATCCTTTACCCGGGTTTCGGCAGTTCCGATGAACATGGCACCGAGCTCAGCATTCCCTATTACTGGAATATCGCCCCCAACTATGACGCCACCCTGACCCCCCATTCCATGAGCAAGCGCGGTGTGATGCTGGAAACGGAGTTTCGTTATTTGCATGCGAGCAACAGGGGCGAGCTCATGCTCGACTACCTGGATCATGACAAGGAGTTTGGCGATACACGCCGGCAGGTACACTGGAATCACCGCGGCAAGGTTGCCGAAGGCTGGTCCACGGCCATCGATTACAAGGCCGTCAGCGATGTTAACTATCTGGTGGATTTCGGCGGCACCCTGGGAAACACCGGCACCACGCATTTATTGCAAACCGCCTCCCTGAATTACAACAATCCGAACTGGCTGTTTAACGGCGTGCTGCAAAACTATCAAACCCTGCAGGGCAGCGTCCCGTACCGACGCGCCCCCCAGCTGCGTCTCACCAGCCGCTTTGTCGAACGGGACAATCGGTTGAACTTCAACCTGCAAAGTGAATGGGTCCGATTCGATCACACTGACACAAGTCTGTTGCAGGCTGATCGGTTTCATCTGCAACCGACCCTTAACTATCCCCTGCGCAGCAGTGCCTTCTTTTTTATCCCGGCCGTCACCGGGTATTACACACAATACCAATATATAGAGAACGCCCCGGGCAGCGAAACCAGTGTGGATCGCGCCGTGCCGGTTTATTCACTGGACACCGGTCTCTTTCTGGAACGGGATACCACTTGGGGTGGTGCGCCTCTGCTGCACACACTGGAACCCCGACTGTTTTTTGTTTACACCCCCTACCGCGAGCAGGGCAGCCTGCCGGTCTTCGACAGCGGCTTGCAGACCTTCAGTTACAACGGTCTGTTCCGGGAAAACCGTTTCAGCAGTGTGGATCGAATCGGAGACACCCGCCATCTGGCCGCCGTGCTGACCACCCGCCTGCAGCATCAGCTGACCGGCGCCGAGCTGTTCTCGGCCGCCATTGGTCAGGTGCGCTATTTCGATGATCGCCGGGTAACCCTGCCGGGCGGCAGCGCGGAAACAAGCGATGGCAGCAGCTATGTGGCACGGATCACGGCGATCCCGGCAAGCGGCTGGCAGTTCAGCTCCGATCTGCAGTGGGACCCGACGGATAAACGCACGGAATACAGCACCAACCGCCTGCAGTACCGCAGTCAGGATCTGATTCTGAATCTGGGTTATCGTTATCGGGAAAATGAGCTGGCCACCCGCGATACCTCCCTTCTCTGGCGCATGTCACCGCGCTGGCGCGTGCTGGCAGCCAATCAATACGACCTGCGCAACCAGCGTCGACTGGAGTCGGTGGCAGGCCTGGATTACGACAGTTGCTGCTGGGGGCTACGCTTGTTGCTCCGGGAATACTACAATACGGCCAATCCGGACAATTATGACCAGGGCATCTACCTGAGCCTGGAACTGAAAGGCCTGTCCAGTCTGGGACAATCGGAGCAGGCTGCGACAATCCTGAAAAACGCCATACCCGGCTATCGCGAATAGAAGTAAAGAAGCACCACGACATGACAATGACACACAGAATATCGTTTTCTCTCAGCGGGCTGCTTTGCGGCCTGTTACTCATCGGCCTGCCCGCCGCCATCAAGGCAAAACAGATCGAGGAACTGGACCAGATCATCGCCGTAGTCAACGACGATATCATTACCCGCTCTGAACTGGACCGGCATATCTCGTTACTGCTGCAACAGTTAAAAGGCAAAAAGACCAAACTGCCGCCGAAGAACATCATTCAAAAGCAGGTGCTGGAACGCATGATCATCGACAAGATCCAGGTCCAGCAGGCTGAGCGGCGCGGTATCCGCATCAATGATGAGACCATCAACCGGGTTATCGAAAACATCGCCCGGGACAACAAACTGACCGTCACCCAGTTCCGCAAAGTACTGGAAAAGGACGGTATCAGCTTCGCCGAGTTTCGTGAAAATATGCGTGAGCAAATGCTGTCAGAGCAGTTGCGCAAAACAGAAATCGAGCGACTGATCCATATCACGCCACAGGAAATTGATAACTACCTCGCCCGCTCCGCCAAGTCCGGTGACAGCAAAACCGAATATCGGCTGCGTCAAATCATCATCGATCTGAAAGAGGGAGCCTCACCCGAACAGGTCGAAGCGGCGGCACAAAAAGCCGATGCCGCCCTGCAGAAAATTCGCCGGGGCGCCGAGTTCAGTCAGGTCGCAATCGAAGCATCTGACGGTCAGGATGCGCTGCAAGGCGGTGATATGGGCTGGCTCAAGGCAGGACAATTGCCCAACGGCTTTATTGATATAGTGCTTGGCATGAAGCCCGGTGACACGAGCCAACCCCTGCGCAGCGCCAAGGGTTTCCTCATCGTGCATCTGGAGGCGACCCGCAACACGCACAAGTCGCAAAAGGTCAAACAGGCGCTGGTGCGGCATATCCTGATCCGTACCGACCAACTGGTCAGTGATACCGATGCCCGGCAACGACTGGAAAAACTGCGCAGCCGGATAGTTGCCGGGGAAGATTTCGCCAAACTGGCCCAGCTCAACTCCGACGACAAGGCCTCAGCGGTGGATGGCGGCAGTCTCGGCTGGGTCGGTGCAGGCCGGATGGTGCCCGAGTTTGAAAAGGTCATGGACAACGCCAAACAGGGTGAAGTGAGCGAGCCGTTTCGTTCCCGTTTTGGCTGGCACATCGTGCAGGTTATGTCCCGCCGCACCCAGGACAACAGTCTGGAGCATGAACGCCTCCAGGCACATAACCAGCTACGTCAACGCAAGGCCAATGAAGCGCTGGAAAACTGGTTACGCCAGATCCGCGACGAGGCGTATGTCGAATATCGCCTGAATAACTAGCACACGACGCGCTGTGTCGTGTGCACTGCCGAGACAAGACCCATGCAACCAGACCTGTCGGTCATGACTGATCCCGTGTCACGCCTGTTGATCACACCGGGGGAGCCGGCCGGTATCGGTGCGGATTTGTTGCTCCGCATCGCTGCCCGCCCCTGCCCGGCGCAACTGGTTGCCGTGGCAAGCAAGGCATTGTTGGAGCAACGTGCCGCCGAACTGGGCATCACCTTACAAATCGACCGTTTTGATCCGTCCCAACCTCGACAACACCATACCCCCGGCCGTCTGCCGGTGCTGGATATCCCGCTGCAAAAACCGGTCACCGCCGGCAAGCTGGATACCGAAAATGCCGCTTATGTACTGCGTACATTGGATGAGGCCACAGCCCTCTGCCAATCCGGTCAGGCCGACGCCCTGGTCACCGGTCCGGTCCACAAGGGCATTATCAATGCAGCGGGGATCCCCTTTACCGGCCACACGGAATATCTGGCCGAGCTGAGCAAGACACCCATGGTGGTGATGATGCTGGCCTGTCCCGGACTGCGGGTGGCCCTGGTGACCACTCACTTGCCGCTGGCCGAAGTCAGTCGGCAAATCACCCCGGAGCGACTGACCACCATCATTCGTATCCTGCAGCACGATCTGCAACAACGCTTCGCTATCCCGCATCCCGCCATCCTGGTCTGCGGCCTGAATCCCCATGCCGGGGAAGACGGTCATCTGGGCCGTGAGGAGATTGAGGTGATCAGCCCGGTGCTGCGACAACTCAATGCGGAAGGGATGCAACTCATCGGACCGCTGTCAGCGGATACCCTGTTTATCCCAACAAACCTGAGCCGGGCCGATGCCGTTTTGGCCATGTACCATGATCAGGGGCTGCCGGTGCTGAAACACATGGGCTTCGGCAAGGCGATCAACATCACGCTGGGCCTGCCCTTTATTCGCACCTCGGTGGACCACGGAACCGCCCTGGAGCTGGCCGGGAAGGGAACAGCGGACACCGGCAGTCTGGAATGCGCCATCACGACCGCCCTGGAGATGGCGGCCAAATCCCGCTCCCCCAACCCCGAACCGGTGATGCCATGACACATCGCCCCAGAAAACGTTTTGGGCAAAATTTCCTGCATGATCGCGGCATAATTGAGCGTATTATCCACCTGATCAACCCCGAACCCGGACAGCAACTGGTTGAGATCGGCCCCGGTCAGGGTGCCTTGACCGCCCCCTTGCTGGCCGCCGCCGGTCGTCTGGATGTGGTGGAACTGGACCGCGACCTGATCCCCCTGCTGCGGGAGCGCTTTGCGGATCAGGGCGAGCTGCTCATCCATGAAGGTGACGCTCTCAAGTTCGACTTTTGCGCCATCGCCCGGCAAAAAATCCGCGTGACCGGCAACCTGCCCTACAACATCTCCACCCCGCTGCTGTTTCATCTGATGCGCCACTTGCACTGCATCGAGGATATGCACTTCATGCTGCAAAAAGAGGTGGTGGATCGCATCACGGCCCGGCCGGGTGAGAAGGCTTATGGCCGTTTGGGCATTATGCTGGGTTACTACTGCACCAGTGATCGACTCATGACCATTGGTCCCGGCGCTTTCAATCCGCCGCCCAGAGTGGATTCAGCCATTGTCCGACTCATTCCCCATCCCGTTCCCCCGGTCACCGTCAATGATGTGGACCACCTCTCGCGACTGGTGGCCCAGGCCTTCTCCCAGCGACGCAAGACCATCCGCAATTCCATGAAGGGCCTGCTGGAGCAGACACAAATCGAGGCCCTGGGTATCGACCCCGGTCTGCGCCCGGAGCAATTAACCCTGGCGCAGTTTGCCGCTTTGGCCAACCACATCACACCGATCGATAAATAAAGCCCGGGGCTGTCGCCCTCTCCCTTCAATATCCCGCTGTGCATCCGATATTACTAATAAATATATGTACTTAATCCCTATTTCGATTATTTCTATTGGATGCAAAACGCGACTGACAATACTGCCCTGATCGTGTTCCGGGTCGGCCCGGTGATGTGCTGTGCCCATGCGCAGCCGGTACAGTCCATTATTGCCCCGCCCAAACTGACCCGGACTCCCGGCTCGACGGAAGCCCGACCCGGTATCTTTCACCACAGTGATTATGTGGTGCAGGTCAGTGATCTGCGGGTCCGTTTCGGGATCAGTGCATCCCAACGCAAGCAGCCCGGGCGACTGATCATTACCCAACAGGAAAACGGCCATGTCGCCTTTTGGGTGGATGACATCCTGGAGGTGATCCAGTCACCGAAAGAGGGTTGGGGCAAACTCCCCGGCTACATCCCGACCGGGATTTTCAGCCGCACCCTGTTGCTCAATCAGGTCATCCACCTCTATGTGGAAATCGACAAGCTGGATGATCTGCCGGAAGCGGATTACCTCAGTCAGTACCTGCAAAAGATCGCCCCTGCCGAAGAGGGTGAGCCAACAGAAGAAGAAACCAAACCGGCCACAACAGCTGATGAAGCGGCGTCGGCCGCAACCAAAATGACGCATAGCGAATCGACAATCCGTGTGCCGACACCCGTCACGGCCGCCCGCAAAGAAACAACCACAGAAGATGTGCAGCCCCGGGAAAAACCACTGACACCGGCGCCGGCGGGCACCGACAAGAGCGCACCGGAATCTTTACCCATCGACGTGGCAGACAAAGACACCAGGAACGATACAGATGCCGCAACCCATATTGAAACGGTGCCATCCGGTACACCGTTAACGGAGGAAGCAACCCCGCCGGAAACCGTGACACCCGCCGCGACAGAAACCCCGATAGAGCACGCAACGGAATTCCCGCTGACAACAACCGAACCGGAGCACGAACCGGTCGCGGAAAAAGTGGCCGAACCTGAACCGGTCAGTGAACCGCTGGATCAACCCGCCCCCCGTTTCGATGCTGCACCGGCAGCCGAACCGGCACAGGATAAAACAGCGCCGGTTGAACCTGCTGTTGCAGCAAAGCCGGAGGAAACTGTCACTCTCGCACCGGCTGACAAACATGACTCAACGTCTGACACCACCGCACCTGCCGAGCCGAGCCGGAAAAAACGCGCCACCTATGAACTCAGTGACAATCATGAGCTGATCCCGCCGGAGAAAAAGGCCGCAAAGCAGCAAGCCAAATCCGGCTTCCTGCCCACAGCCGCCGCCGTATTACTGGTCATTCTGGCGGGCGGCGGGACAACCGCTTACCTGTTACTGCAACCTGACCGGTCAGGCGACAAACCCGAGATCAAAACAACCGCTAAATCCACCACACCGACGACGGTCACACCCGCTCGGGATAAGCCGGCGGCGCAAAACAGTGATGTGATGACCGAAGGCGACAGGCCTGCCCCGGCCGACTCAGCCGCTGACCGACGTGATACAGCCGGCGCCAAAGACAATCAGTCCACCTATCGTGCAGAAATAAAACACGATGCCAAAGGGGTCACTATTGAGCTGGATGCACCAACAGATGAACCGGTCCTGACCGAACCGGCGGATGGCGGGGACGTTGCCACAGCAACGGCTGACCGGGAAAAATCCACGCCGTCGGAACAGCAAAAAACCGGAAAGAAAACCGGCAACAAAACTAAAAGCAGAAAGGTACGTGAGATCACCCACATCGTGGTGAAGGGCGACACCCTCTGGGATATCGCGCAACACTATGTCAACAACCCCTACAAATACCCGGAGCTGGCCAAACTCAGTAATATCAAAAATCCGGATCGCATCTATCCCGGTGACCGGGTGCGCATCATTCACAAGTCCTCATCACGGTGAAACCGCATGGCCCGTGACACCCCCAAACAACGGATTGTTGAGGTCACCAGCAGACAAAGTGGGGAAAGCACCGACACCGCCGACCACCGTCTGGTTTATGACTATGACATCCGCATCATCGACCCGGGCAGCAAGCAGGAACACACCTATCATCGTCAATTGGTGATTCACGAACATTTGGTCCAGGCCATCGCCCCCCATATCCAACCGGCACCGCAGCCTGATGTTGTCGTCGCCGGTGACAGCAGCGATGCGCATCCTGGCGAGATCACAGACCCGGTGTTAACCGCCCGCCTCGAACCTGGACCGGAAACAGTCGCCACACGCGTAACAGGAACAGTGTTCCCCGCTGACCATCAGCCCCCGGCGGATGCAACAACGGCCCCGACAATAACCGAAGCGGTACCCCCTGTTGAACCAACACCGGTTACTGAACCAGAATCGTCAATTGACAGTATCGAACCCATGCTGCCGGCAGCCACTGAAACGGTCAGTAAACCAGCGGTAGAAGAGGCGGCGATCATCGAGTCCCGCCCCGGACAGACCACAGCCGCCGCCCCCCCGATGACGGGCCATGACACCGACCTGAACAACCCCATCCACACTGAACAGGAAAAACTGTCCAGATATATCGACATCGACTTGCCCGAGACCGCCGGCCGGTGGTGGCAACAGTGGCGCCACAAACTCGCCCGCTTCAAACCGCACCGTTTGCAGAAACGCCTGGTTGCTCTGCTGAAGCGCCGTGAAAAACAACCGCCGTTAACCCCGGCCACAGCACAGCCGGCTCAAACACCGAAATCGATCGGTGATCAGCCGACCACCGATGCGCGACACCGTGGGCTGAAGAAAAAAGTCGCCCTGCTCAGTCTGTCGGCCTTGTCCATTGTGGCACTGGTCATGCTGACACTCTGGGGACGGCGGCCGGGCGACAACGCCGGTGAACCACCCCAATCACAGGGTTTGCCATCCGGCCCAGCAGTGCAACACAGCGCGGAAACCGTCACCACCCCGGCGCCGAATTACCACGCCCGCATCGAACGGGATGCAGACGGCATCACCATTTCGCTGGAAACACCGCCGCAACCGGCTTCCGAACCGATCATCATCGCGCCGCAAAGCGGGACGCGGCAGACGACCGGCCACAACGAGATCATCCATGTTGTTGTGCAGGGCGACACCCTCTGGTTTATTGCCAAGCGTTATGTCCATGATGCCATGCGCTATCCGGAACTGGCCCGCCTGAGCAATATCAGGAACCCCCACCTTATTTATCCCGGCGACAGGGTCCGGATCCGGCTGAATCAGCAATCTGCACCTTGAACCTGCGGGATGTAAGGATAAAATAGCGCCATGCAACAAACCGCCGCTATCCCCCATGTCACCACCTGTGCCGAGCTGCCTGCCGGCGCAATGCAAAATCTGCTCGGCCGTTATGCCATGCAAGTAGTGCCGGTGGCGGACGACGCCGCGATACCCGGCAGTTTTTGGGGGGATGCCGAAGCCGGTCTGGTCGCCAACAAGCTCTACGTTCGGGGTGACACACCGGTTCACTCCGCTTTGCACGAAGCCTGTCACTATATATGTATGGATGCCCGGCGCCGCGCCACGCTGGATACCGACGCAGGCGGTCACTACGACGAAGAGAACGGCGTCTGTTATCTGCAAATCCTGCTGGCCGATTTCCTGCCGCAGATGGACCGGCAGCGCATGATGCAGGATATGGACAGCTGGGGTTACAGTTTTCGACTTGGCTCAGCCCGCCGCTGGTTTGAGCAGGATGCCGCCGATGCCGCCGCCTGGTTGCAACAGTACGATTTAATCGACCCGCAACACCAACCCACCTGGAAATTACGGACATAGTCTGTTTGCAGTGACTCCACTGTGCAACTAAGCTGATAGGACGTTTCACAACAGGATATCCCGCATGGCTTTCGACAATATCCATAATTACTACGAAGATCTGGTGCTGAAAAAGATCATTGAGATCACCCAGCAACACCCCTCCGATGAAAATGCCGACTTCCTGGAAGACGTGGCCTGTGTCGCACTGAATCATCTGCCGCCGCGCTATGTCCGGCATAATGTGGATATCGTCTATTACATGACCTCCGATGAACGCAATCGCATGCTGGAGCAGATCGAAAATGCGGTGACTTATGCCATCGAATACGTCATGTCACACAGTAAAAGGACCGGTAACGCGGAAAACTGAATTGCTTGCTTCGCGTAATAGAGCAGGTAGAATAGACAGTGTTTGTCTCACCCTGCAGCCGGTTCAAATTCATGACAACCAATGTCACCAACGCACACCATGATATTCGTATTGATGTCGAAACCAATTATATCCCGGAACAGTCCCGCCCGGATAAACACCAATACGTGTTCAGCTATACCATCACCATTCGCAATGTCGGCGCCATCCCGGCCCGTCTTTTGACCCGCCACTGGCTGATCACCGATGCCGATGGTAAAACCGAAGAGGTGCGCGGTGAAGGTGTGGTGGGTGAACAACCTTACCTGAAACCGGGAGAAGGATTTCGCTACACCAGCGGCACCATGCTGAAAACACCAGTCGGCAGTATGCAGGGCAGTTACCAGATGCTGGCCGATGATGGCGTATCATTTGACGCCCCCATTGCTCCATTTACCCTCTCCACACCCAATACCCTTCATTAAGTTACGACTGAATAACCGTACCTGGCACGAGGATTGCTGACGTAATAAGCGTTGGCATCAAGAGATGCGTCCTGTTTCCGATATAGATGGAACAGGACAGCCACTCCCGTCATTAAACAGGGTAGAAAAACAGGTATGAAGGTTTGTTTCCGACAAAAAGGCAACACGAGTGACCATTTGCGTCACCCGCGTTTGCTTGCCGCACTACTGCTCGGTCTTGTCCTGATCGGACCGGTTGCGTCAGTTCACAGTCAGGAATTGGCAGCTTCACTGCAACAGGCGCAACAGGCGCAACAGGCATTCGATGCCAAACAATTTACCGAGGCGCTGACACAACTCCGCACACTGGAAGCGGATCATGCCGGTGAGATTGAATATGATTATCTCTATGGTCGTGCCGCCCTGGCGGAAGGTGATCTGAATACCGCGATTGCCGCCCTGTCTCGCGTGCTGGCGCTGGACCCCGCTTTTGCCGGTGCACGACTGGAACTGGCCCGTACCTATTACAGCAAAGGGGTCAAGGAACACTCTCGCGGTTCTTTCGAACAGGCCCGTGCCGAATTCCAGAACGTCCTGCAACTCAATCCACCGGGGTCGATCCGGGAATCGATCAAGGGCTATCTGGACCTGATTGACCGATATCTTGAGGTCCGGCATCTGGATACCCGTCTGTATGCGGAATTCCGCGCCGGCTTTGACACCAACGTCAATAACGCCACCAGTGCAGACTACTTTGAATTTTTTGACAACTTTTCCAGTCTGCAACGCACGGTTGAACTGCTGGAAGGTTCTAAACGTATCGCCTCCTGGCACGGCGGCATAAAGGTAGGCGGTGAATTTGTAATGCCCCTGTTCAGCCGGTATTTTGATCTGTTTGGCCAAATACAGGCCGGTGCTGACTCCGTCAGCAGCGCTCACCAATACAATAATCAGCAGTTTCGTGGTCAGCTTGGCGCACATCACTATGGCGCAACAAACAAAAAAACCTTCAGCATTAACTTTAATGATATTGACATGGACGGCCGGCGCTATGCCGATGAGTTTTTTATAAAACTCGAATGGGCGCAACGCATGAATGATGACAATATGCTGGCCGGGCGTATCGTGGGCGGTGACATCAATTATGATAATGAATACTGGCCCATGTCCGTCAGCGGCGGCCGGTTCGGGGTGGAATGGACACACCTGACACGCTCACCGCGCAAAACCAGCATGCAACTGCTCCTGGTGGCGGGGCACGACGGTTATCAACGCTGCAACAGTCCCTGCAACACCAGGTATCGGCGCAGTGTGAACGGCCTGCGGCTGGCGTTTTCCACCAATGTCTTTTCACAAAGCCGGCTCTATACCAGCATGTACACGGAATACTCGGACTTTGAAGACCCCTTCTTTGGCAGATCGCGTGATGATGACCGGATTGAACTCTTCTTTGGCATCAATACCCGGTTGTCAAAGGCATGGACGGTCCGCCCTGAAATACAAATGATCTATAACAGCTCAACGGTTGAGTTGTACACCTACAAGCGGGTGAATGGGACGCTTAATCTGCGTTGGGAGTTCTAGTATGAATAGCAAACCAACCAACAAAACCCTGAGCCTGCTTGTCCTGCTTGCCACGCTGTGCCTTGTACCGGTACAACAGGTCTTCGCCCATGCCGGGGTGGTGATCTTCGCCAATGGTGAAGTCTATGCCGACCCACCCAAGGGTGATGCCCGCAAACTTTCACGCGGCGTCAAGGTCCATCCCGGCGATATCATCCGTACCGGCAAGGACAGCCAGGTGCAGATTCGCACCGGTGACGGCAGCATGTTGTCATTACAGGCCAACAGCAGTTTACGAATTATCGAACACAAGCACACCGGCGAGGTGGATGAACAAAACAGTCTGGTGGAACTGGTCAAGGGTGGTATGCGGGCCGTCACCGGTCTGATTGGGAAAAACAAACCCGAGAACTTCAAGATCAAGGTCAAGGGTTCCACCATCGGTATACGCGGTACCGAGTTTGTGATCCAGTTGTGTGAAAATGATTGTGATCTTGATCCGGACAAGAAACGGAAAAATCTCGCCAAAAACGGTGTCTATGTCGGTGTACTGAGCGGCACGATCACGGTGGAGCGCAAGGAACAAAAGATTGAACTGGATTCCAGTCTGAATATGGTACTGGGTGTCTCTATGGGTATAGATGAAAAGAAAAAACAGTACGTCTATATCGGTGACCGTGAAGATGCCAAAGTCGAAGCCCTGCCCAAACCGCCGGAAGTGATCCTCCAGGCGCTGGCGCCACCGCCGGTCAAACTGACCCCGGCCGAACTGAAAAAACCGCGCCAAAACAGCCTGCCTATGTATAGCGGTATTGACAATGAATTGATGAAGGCGCACATGGCGGCAACCCAGCCGGCGGAGAAATCCCTCTCACCCATCGAGGAGTTTGAACAACTGGCCTACCCGGCAGAACCTGATGTGATGCAGAAAAACCGTTTCATCTATCCTGTTCACTATGGTGTCGATCCATCGGACAGTACCTTCCACAACCTGACCAATCAATTCCCCTGACGCAACGGTCCGGCGGAATAACACTGGCATCGCTTATGCTTATTTGCTAACTTCCCTGCATGGCGACTTATGCAATTGGTGACCTGCAGGGCTGTTACAGCGACCTGCAACGTCTGCTCGAAAAACTCCAGTTTAATCCGCAACAGGATCGTCTCTGGTTTGCCGGCGATCTGGTCAATCGCGGACCGGAATCCCTGCAGTGCCTGCGCTTTGTCAAATCACTGGGCGACCGCGCCATCACCGTCCTTGGTAATCATGATTTGCATTTACTGGCGGTCGCCGCCGGGATGAAAGAGGCCAAGGATGACGGACTGGATAAAATTACAGCCGCGCACGACAGTGCTGAGTTGCTCGACTGGTTACGCAGACAACCCTTGCTGCACCACGACAGGCAACACAGTCTGGTGATGGTACATGCCGGTATCTACCCGTTCTGGAACCTGCCACAGGCACAAAGCTGCGCGAAAGAACTGGAAGCCGTACTCAGCGGCGATCACTATCATGATTTCCTGCATGTCATGTATGGCAATGAACCGGCCCGCTGGGAAGACGGTTTGCAAGACTGGGATCGACTGCGCTTTATCTGCAACAGCTTTACCCGCATGCGTTTTTGCAACACGGACGGACGACTGGATCTGGTGGACAAGGGCAAACCCGGCAGTCAAATCCAGAACTACATGCCGTGGTATGCGGTACCCGGACGGAAAACCGCCCATATCCCTGTCCTCTTCGGCCACTGGTCAACGCTGGGTGATCCCGCTGTAAACAACATCTATCCACTGGATCACGGTTGCGTCTGGGGCGGACAACTCACTGCCTTGCGGATCGATATTCAACCCATGCAATACATCAGTCTGGATTGTCCCGGCGCAAAAAAACCGGGTGAGGATTAAACAGCGTCTTACGCCGCCATCGCATATTGCATCCGCTTTTTTTTTACAGCAGAAGGTGGCTGTCAGGAGGCGAACCGGTAACGTGTCAGGGTAAATGGCAGATTAGGCGGTCTTTAAAAGCAACCTCCTATATCTGCATACCATAATTATCAAACAATAACTGCCTGATTTTGTCATGGTACAACCAGTCACAGACACGTTGTCTGTTTTCAGAGCCGGTATCCTGCCAAAACTCATTATTCAGGACATGTTTTTGATAAAATGTCAGATGATGATCGACATAGGCAAATAAGGCATCACCCATCTCATCCTGTAACATCACATCCAGATAACCGCTTATATCTGTTACACAATGCGCAAGGACACAAAGCCTGCTGTCAATTTCATCACCAACAGGCAGCGCTTGGGTTAATGCTGCCAGGTAGGTCTTTTCCAGCAAATCAAGAATGGCCGTCCTGTCTTCATTTGGCCAGTGGTGCCATCCGGCAGTCACCAGCTTTTTCCCCAATATCTCCGGCCTGGGCCACCAGCCGGCGTCAGTTACGCTCAGCTCAAGCATCCTCGGCAAAAAATATTTGAAATCAGCTTCACCACCCACCGTATACAGCACATCAGCGGCATAGCTACCTAACTCAGCGGCGTCAAGCTGTTGTAATGGTCTGGATAATAAAAGCAATTTTTCGTCTTCTGTCATACAACAGGGACAATAATCAAAAGATTCCGGCCGCTTGTATTTGGCAAAGACACGATACAGATTGTGCAATTCTTCGATCATAAAAAAGCATGGTCTGTTTAAATTATTGAAAAAACACCCCTAACAACATGATATTCACGGCTGCCAACTCCATTTTTCCGGCATACCCGCAGTCGCCCACCGTTGATAGGACAACATACCATTAAAAACCTCGAAGCAAAGCGAGATCGTCACCATTAATCCGATCAACAGCAGCAGACGCATTTGGTCCCGTCTTGTCCCCGTCATAAGCACACTCAGCAGGAGCGTAGTCGGCACCAACAACAGATACAGCGGCTCATAAGCGGTGTGATTTGTTTTGTTGATAACGACTACATAAATAACATAACCGGCATAGACTGCCGTGCCGATGTAATCAGGAATTCTCCCCAACCGCATAATCCACCTCCCGGCGCTCAGCCCTCGACACAAGGACAATGGGTTTAATCATCCTCTTTCCGTTTGTTGTCCAATGCAGCAGATATCACGATTGCTTCATTCTGTAATCGATATTAAATGAAATTTTTTGACCGTGACTATCCTGTAGGTGGCGGTGTGGTCATTGGCCTCCGGGTGGGTGAAGACCACCACCCACCCCCACTCATCGTACTCTTTGTCCTGATACTGCTTTGTATAGACAACAGAGGTTACAATGTAGTCCTGAACTTTGTAGATATCCGGATCGGCGATTTTATGCTCTTTCATCATAATGTCGCGCGATATGTCGACAGCCCTGAACAGGTTTATTTCCGGCAATGGTATTTTCGGGCCTGCCTTGGCAAAACAAAAGCCGGGCGCCAGCAACAATACGACAGCCAATATTTTAATCTTCATTACCATCACTCCTCATGCAAACTGAACATCACATATAACCGTTATAATTGCCTGACGCAGCCCTTGTTTGCGCTTGCCTGTCTACTCGATAAAGCCGATATTTCTCCCCCATTCCAGCGGCAATTTGGCAGAGGTCATCCTCGCTGTTTTCATGGTATGAAAGTTATGTTTTTTATAAAACCCTTCTTTCCCCGGTACCGCATACAATATAACCCGCAAATGATGACTGACTTGTGCCACCAGATTATTCAGCAGCAAACTCCCCAAACCTTTTGTCTGCTCTTCCGGCAAGACCACCAAATCGCAGATAACGGCACAGTCAACTTCATCACCGAAGGCCCGGCCTGCACCGATTAATTTGTCTTCCCGGTAGATTGCAGCAATATACCTGCTGTTTTTGAATGCGGCTTCAATTTCCGCGTCACTTCGGTTGCCGAGTCCGGTTGCCTTGAAAAGTGGCGGGAGCTCGGCATACGATTTTATCGTATTGATAATGTCCATTTTTTCCATTCGGTCGATACCGTCTCATGTACGCGATCGCAGATGATTTTGCCATTGTATTTTTCTTCAGCCAACCCGGTTCTTGCGTTTTACCCGATCAGTATAGCGGAGCAATAATGCAGCGATCAGGCGTCCATCCAATTACCCTGATTAGAAGCGGTCTCAAAATGTCGCGAGCGCAGGTGATGCAAGGTAAATTGAACGAAAAAGCGGAGTTTTGTACAGAGACTGTACTTATTTCGCGAAGCCCATGGATGGGCGAGAGCGAATGTTCCACTGTAAATGAGCATTTTGAGTTCAATTTTAACGCCGCAGGACCAAGCGCAGTAATTATGAGACCGCTTCTAGTCACTATTTGCACAGCCGGTCATGGTCGGTGGCGCCGGCGGAGGTTGATGCCGGACAACCTGTTCACTTATTGCGTTCCAGGATCACAAAGGTGTGTGAGTGGGGATTTTTTTCATCCGCCGGATGTTCGTGGCGTTCGATTTCCCGCCACTCATCCATGTCGAAGGCGGGAAACCAGGCATCGCCCATGACCATTGTATGGACGAAGGTGAGATAGAGCCGGTCGGCGTGCGGCAGCATTTGCTCATAAAATGACGCTCCCCCGATAATCATCACTTCATCCACCGCACCGGCGGCATCAATCGCCTCGGCAACAGAATGGACAACCAGGCAGTCCGGCGCGGCGTAGTCGGTATCACGGGTGATGATGATATTGGTTCGGCCCGGTAAGGGTTTGGCGCCGAAAGATTCAAAGGTCTTGCGCCCCATGACAATGGGTTTGCCCATGGTCTGCTGACGAAACCACTTCATGTCATTCGGTAATTTCCACGGCAGGCTGTTGTTGATGCCGATAACCCGGTCATCCGCCATGGCGGCAATCATGGCAATCTTAACAGTTGTCTTCCCCATTATGTCCCCAATAGGAATGTCGTTTATCGGTTTGTACGGCTAATAATATCAATTTTAATGCGATTATATTAGCCAATACCCGCGGTTTTTCGCGACTTTATAAAGTTTTTCCCTGCCTGATCGCTAACCTTATTATCCACCGGATGATCCTGAAAAACCAACTTCGCACATTATGAAATTATCCATCAATCTCAAAGTAAATATCAGTCTGCTCACCCTGACCGGGCTGGTTTTCATTGCCGCCGGTGCCGGATTTTACGGCGCATCCCAACTGAGAAATTCATTAACCTTCATCACCACGCAGGCCTGGGAAGCCGCAGATGGCTCCATGGAGACAACCATCGGCCTGCAGCGTCAGGTCATCGAAGTCATGCAAATCATGCTTTCGACCGACAAGGATGAGTCCAAACAATTCGACAAGGAACTCAATGAAGCCAGAGAGTTTACGCAGAATGCCATCAAGTCCATGACGGGTTCCGGTTTGATCCCCAGGGATCAACTCGCCAAACTCGATGCCACCATGCAGGAATTTCACGAGACTGTTAAGGAACTGATGGAAGCTCGCAAGTCTCGTCAGGCGGGCGAACTGGATGATGCCGGTTTCAATGAACGTTATGAAAAGTTCGAAAAAGCGAGTCTGGAGCTGGAAGAGATCCTGGAGAAAATGGAAGAGACCGGTGACGGCATGGTGGAGGGTCAATCGGAAAATATTCAGGCCACGATCAATACTGTCTATACCACCATGACCATCGTCTTGATACTGGCGGTGATTATTCCGCTGATCATCGCCCTGTTCAGCCGTTCCATGATCAGTAAACCTATTGCAGCAGTGGCCGGACACTTGCAGCGCATCTCACAGGTTGAAGGTGACTTGACCGTAAACCTGCCGGAAAAAGGCAATGACGAGATTACCGACCTGTCACGCCACTTCAATACCTTTATCGAAAAGATTCGTGTCACAATTAAAAATGTGAATCATACAACCGATGCAGTGAATGAGTCGGCTTCAAAGATGAATCTGATTGCCGCCGATGCCGGCCAGGCGGTATTTAACCAGCAACACAACACTCAGCAGGTCGCCACCGCAGTCACCGAGATGAGTTCCACTATTGAAGAAGTGGCAAGAAACGCGGCACAGGCTGCTGAATCAGCGCGCAAGGCCGACCATGATGTGCAAAGTGGTTTACAGGTGGTGGTCAATACCCGCAATATGATCAATCGATTGTCAGAAGAGGTGAACAAAACCGCCGGGATCATCAGTAATCTGGATACCGAAGCCGACAATATTGGTTCGGTACTGGATGTGATCAAGGATATCGCCGAACAAACCAATCTGTTGGCGCTGAATGCGGCAATTGAAGCGGCCCGCGCCGGTGAACAGGGACGGGGTTTTGCGGTGGTTGCCGATGAAGTGCGTACTCTCGCCACACGCACCCAGGCCAGTACGGAAGAGATCCAGGTCATGATCGAACGCTTGCAGGCCGGTACGGAAAAAACCGTGGCGGCCATGCAATCAAGTCAGGAGCTGACCCGCGACAGTGTGGAACAGGCTGACGAAGCGGAATCGACCCTGCGCGCCATTACCGAGATCATCGCCACAATCAATGACATGAACACACAAATCTCCACCGCAACCGAACAACAAACGGCGGTTGCTGCAGAGATCAATAAAAACGTGGTGAATATCAACAGTGCTGCGGAAGAGGTTTCCCAAAACATCCAGGAAACCACCAGCTCAAGTCAGGACCTGAGTCGTTTGGTCCAGGAACTGCGCGAACAGCTGAATTATTTCAGAGTGTAATGCTTCACACCGCCACCGGCGCCTTGATGTGCGGATGGCATTCGTAACCTGCCAGTTCAAAATCATCAAACGCAAACTCAAACAGATCGGTGATCGCCGGGTTGATCTTCATGGTCGGCAAGGGAAAGGGCGTGCGTGACAACTGCTCTTCCACCTGCTCCAAGTGATTGGAGTAGAGATGGGCGTCACCCAGGGTATGTATAAACTCACCGGGCTGCAGGCCGGTGACCTGTGCCATCATCATGGTCAGCAAGGCATAGGACGCGATATTAAACGGCACACCGAGGAAAATATCAGCACTGCGCTGATACAACTGACAGGAGAGCTTGCCGTCGGCTGCATAGAACTGGAAAAAGGCATGGCAGGGCGGCAGGGCCATATTGTCGATCTCGGCCACGTTCCAGGCGCTGACAATAATACGGCGCGAATCGGGATTGTTTTTGATTTGATCGATCACCTGACTGATCTGATCAATGTGCCGACCATCCGCCGTCGGCCAGGAACGCCATTGGTAACCATATACGGGCCCCAGATTACCATCGGCATCGGCCCATTCATCCCATATGGAAACACCGTTTGCTTTCAGGTAGGCAATGTTGGTCTCGCCTTTCAGGAACCAGAGCAGTTCATGGATGATGGAACGCAGATGGCATTTCTTGGTGGTGACCAGCGGAAAACCGGCCGCCAGATCAAACCGCATCTGATACCCGAAGACACTCAGAGTGCCGGTTCCTGTCCGATCTTCCTTACGGACACCGTTATCCCGCACATGGCGCATTAAATCGAGGTACTGCTGCATCGTTCACCTGCTCCGGCCGACCAAAAACCGCCGCATTATACCATGCCTGTCGGTCTGTGCCTCAGAAGGATTCCCAGGGATAACCGATAATGGCGGTCATTTGCGGCCCTTCATCGCCGGTGGCGTAATCAAAGCGGAACACCAGCCCCGAGGCGGTTACTATCCGGCCTCCGACCCCGTAGGATTCACGCCAGATGTTGCCCAGCTCGCCCTTCTGATCGGCGACACTGGCACGCTCGTAGAAAAAGGCGACCTGTATGGCGGTACGGACATCTCTGGCGATCCACAGATCAAAGGGCTGGAATTCTTCCGTCAGGTTCCAGCGAAATTCCGTTCCCCAAAACAGCGCATGCGCCCCTTTATAACGATCATTTGGATAGGCGCGCAGTCGAGACCAGCCGCCCAGACTGCCGACTGAACCATAGATGTTGTTGGCAACCGCGTTGTTCACCACGTTGGTACACAGATTCGCCTGTGCAGCGGTTAATCCCGGGTCACTGCAATTCAGGCCCTGATTGGCTTCCACCACGGCAAAGTCGGTCGGCCCCTGTCGGGTGACAAAGGCATCGGCACGAAAAAAGTTAAACACCAGCGTACTGCGTTTGCCCATCGCGAAGTAACCGGTAAGGTTTTGTTCGATCTGATAATAGTCTGATGCCAGCGATGAACTTTCATCACGCCACCAGCGTGACATCTGAAAACGCACACCGCTGCGTGGGTCCAGATAATCATCGGTCCAGTCCGCCAGCACACCGATGGTATAGACGGTATATTCATTGTTATTCGTACCACCGGCTTCCTGGATCAGGTTCCCGTCCTTGTCCCTGATGCGCACCAGGGTTCCCTTGCCGTTTAAGGCCCCGGCGTTTAGCTCAAACATGCGATCATAGTGCGTAGAGGTCAGTCTGACGGCGGAATAGTCATTGTCTTCAAAGTCGAGCAAGGTGTAGTCATTCTCGCCATTGTTCATGCCGCGTGTGTTGTAGTTGTTTACCGTGCCCTTGTTAATGCGCTGGAAACTAAAATCCGCAATCAGCGATTCCGGCAGCAGGTGTACATCCTTGGCGATCAGACCAAAGCCCTGTAGATCACCGGTCATCACAAAGCCAATATAATCGGTATGACTGTCATTGGCGTTATTGTAGGAGCCGCCCACCAGCAGACCTTCACCGATGCCCGGCAGACTGTAGGGCATGGGAACAATATAGTGACCGGGTGTTTTGGTGAACTGTTCGCGCCGTCGCTCCATGGCCTCGGCACTTGTAAACAGATTACCCAGCACGAGCAACAGCAGCAGGCTTTGCCGTATGCGGTAGTGGCGACTCATCATTCCCTCCTGTCAGTGAATGTATTCATCCGTGTCTTCATTGATCAGAACCGAATTATTTTGCCTGCGGCCGATAGGCCAGCCACAGGACAAACAAACCCGCCAGGATTAACGGCAGGGTCAGGACCTGTCCCATGGTCACCCAGCCGAACGCAAGATAACCGATGTGGGCATCCGGCAGGCGCACAAATTCCACACTGAAACGTGCAATACCATAACCAACGGCGAACACACCGGCGGCCGCCATGGTCGGGCGTGGTTTGGCGGTAAAGATCCACAGGATAATAAATAACAACACCCCTTCGGTCAGACACTCATAGAGTGGTGAAGGGTGGCGGGGCAGGTTTGAACCCGAATTGGGAAAGACCATGGCCCAGGGCACATCACTGATCTTGCCCCACAGTTCGCCGTTCAGGAAATTACCGAAACGCACGGTGATAATACTGATCGGCACATAAGGTGCGACAAAATCCACGACGTTGAAATAACCTTTTTGATAACGCCGATTGAAAAACCATAAACCCAGCATCACACCCAGCAGGCCGCCGTGAAAAGACATGCCGCCTTCCCAGACGCGGAAAAAACTGAGCGGGTCACTGATCCAGCCGGCAAAATTATAAAACAGGGTGTAACCCACGCGTCCGCCGACAATGGCGCCCAGACCGCCATAGAATAACAGGTCATCCACTTCAATGGGTTTCCAGTCGGTCAGCTTTTTGGCGATTCGATAACGCGCCAGCCCCCAACTGACGGAAAACCCGATCAGATACATCAGTCCATACCAGTGAATCGGCCAGCCGAATACGCGAAATGCGATGGGATCAAAATTTACGATCATGTTTAACCTGTCTGTTGTTTGTCTTCATTATCAAAATCAAATTAGATCGGGCTTACATCTGCATGATGATGCGTTGCAGCTCCTCATCCATGCTTGTCACCGGTTGCCAACCCAGGCGCTGCTTCGCCGCGCTGTTATCCACCGCCAGGGAACCATTCAGGCGACGCCAGACCGCCTGTTTGCCGAACAGCCCGGCGGCAAACGCCATCAGGCCCGGCGGAAAACGAAAAACACGCGCCTTCATGCCCAGGGCGCGTCGGATCCGGCTCACCAGTTCTGCCGTGGAAAGTGTTTCATCATCACCGGCCAGGAACACCTCGCCTGCCGCTGCCGGATGTTCACAACAAAGGGCAATCAAATCGGCCAGATTATCCAGTGCCACCAGGGTACGACGATTATGGATACTGCCCAGAGGCAGGGGAAGGCCGAGGCGGGCCAGTTTGATCAGACTCAGGAAATTGGCCTTCACACCGGGGCCGTAAACCAGTGGGGGTCGAATAATCACGACCTCCAGGCCGGTACGCCGGCTGATCTCCTTGAGCAGTTGCTCCGCCTCCCACTTGGATTGGGCATAGGGATCCAGCGGTACATTAACGGGATCAGCGGCGGTAAAGGGCTGATCCGTTGTCTCCTCGCCATTGACCTTGATACTGCTGATATAGACCAGCCGTTTCACGCCGGCGGCGGCCGCCGCTTCCGCCAGCCGGCGGGTCCCTTCGGTATTCACCTGACGGAAGGCGGTCAGGGGGTCTGATTCGGTTTCCTGCATGACGTGAACCCGGGCGGCCAGATGCACCACGACGTCGATACCCTGCAAGACCGGCTGCCAGTTGGTGTCGGCATGAATATCCCCGACCACCACCGATTCGCCCGCTACATCCACACTGCTGCTGGCGCGCCGGATCGCCGCCAGCGTGGCATGACCACGCTCATACAGCATGGTAAGTAAACGCTTGCCCACAAATCCCGTGGCCCCGGTGACAAGAATCCTGCTCATAATATTATTATTGTTTACCCTGCGGCATTCGATGCCTGCCCATGGTACCCTGATCCCGGTTTCCTTGCACCCGCTTGCCCCGACAAGGTTGACCTGGTATGCAGCTCTCGCCTGCCGGACAACAAACGCTGTATAAAGCGACAATTTCCCTAATTATAAAGCGTAATTAGCCTGCTGTTGGTCACAGAACTTTGTTACAGAATGTTAACCGGGGCCGCCGGGTCTTATCCATAGATACAGATATGTCGACATACAGACAGAGATAAAATCAGGGACACTATTGACCATGTCGCATACCTATGTCGGATCACAACCCATCTACAGTCGGGATCTGGCCATTTATGCCTTTCAGTTATTGTTCCGCAACAGCACCGAGAATCGCGCCGGGTATACCAATGGTGACCGCGCCACCTCGGATGTGATTATCAACACCTTAACGGATATTGGCCTGGATCGGCTGGTGGGTTCCCATCGGGCCTGCATCAATTTCACCCGTAACTTTATTGTCGGCGAATATCCAATCCCGAATCTGACCCAACGGATAATTATTGAGTTACAGGGTGATGACATAGCTGATGATCCACTCATCATCAATGCCTTGCATCAGTTATCCAGACGGGGATTTATACTGGCGCTGTCCGAGAAGATGTATCAGCAACATTTTGCCGGGAACCGCGACTTTAACTACATTGTGCGTTTCAATCCGTATAAATACACCTTCAGTGAGCTGAAAAACCAGAACACCCTGATCAAACAGGACAAGCAGAACGTCCATACCCTGGTCGAGAAAATTGAGACCAATGAGATGTTCAGTCAATGTGTCGAGTTGGGCTTTGATTACTATCAGGGCTTTTTCTTTTGTGAACCCAATATTGTCAAAGGACGCGGTATTCCGGCAAACAAGCTGCAACTGTTGCGTATTCTGGGCACCTTGCAAGATGAGAATATCGACAACAAGACACTGGAAGAGATGATTGGTACCGATGTCGGTCTGACCTTTCGCCTGTTGCGCTATGCCAATTCAAGTCATCTCGGTCTCAATACCCGTGTTGATTCCATACAGCATGCAGTCTCCCTGCTGGGCTGGAACACCGTTAAAATGATCACGACGCTGCTGGTGTTATCCAGCGTGGATGACAAACCTGCCGAGGTGCTCTTTTTCGGCCTGCTGCGGGCACGCATGTGCGAGACGCTGGCGGCTTATGTGCCGGTTGTGGACAAGAATGCCGCCTTTACCGCCGGTTTGCTGTCAATCCTCGACATTATGCTTGATGCCCCCATGGAGGACGTCCTGGCGGAAATCCCGCTCAGTGATGCCCTCATCAGCGCCCTGCTCAATCGCCGGGGCAAACTGGGCGGCTTGCTGGATGATGCTGTTTACTATATCGAGCACAAACCGCATCTGGCCGCCAACTGCGGTTTAAAGGCCGATCTCCTGGCCGAGCACTACCTCAATGCCCTGAGCTGGGCCAATACCATACTGCCCGCACTCCGGGACTAACAGGCCGTTGCGACCGGCGAAATTGTCCCGTCCCCCACTTTAAAAATACGGTAATGACATCTTTTGTTTGACATATTTCGATATTTTGATATTTTTAGAAATATGGAAATATCGAATGCAGTAGAACGACTCAGCGCCCTGGCTCAGGCCTCACGTCTGAGTATCTTTCGCCGCCTGATCCAGGCCGGTCCCGGCGGGATGGCGGCGGGAGATATCAGTCAGGAGCTGGCCATTCCGCCCCCGACACTCTCCTTCCATCTGAAGGATCTGACCCGGTCGGGTTTGATACGGGCGCAGCGAGAAGGCCGTTCGATTATTTACCAGGCCGACTATCAGGCCATTAATGATCTCATCGGTTATCTGAAACTGAACTGCTGTCAGCGACCGGTATAACGTTTCACCAACCTGCCCTGGAGGCATTATGAACAGACTGCACGTCCATCTCTCCGTCAAGGATCTGGAAAAATCCACCCGTTTCTACAATGACCTGTTTGGCGTTGAACCCAGCAAGACCAAAGCCGATTACGTGAAGTGGAGCCTGACCAATCCGCCGCTCAACTTTGCCATCAGTACCCACGGCAAGGCCGGTATCAACCATTTGGGGATAGAAGCCGAAGACCAGGGTGAACTGGATACACTCTACCAGCGCGCGGATCAATTGCAGGGACTCAAACTGAATGAGGGTGAAACCGTGTGTTGTTATTCCCGCTCCATTAAATCCTGGGTCAAGGACCCGCAGGGAATTAACTGGGAACTGTTTCATTCTCTCAATGATGAAAACGTCTATAAAGAATCCGGCAAGTGCTGCATTACCGGGAACTGCGGTTAATCAACACCGGCACAAAGGAAGCGAACCATGACTTGTTGTGATAACGATTTGTACTGTGCTGAAACAGTCTTGAAAACCGTGGCTGACAATCATCAGATCCAGTCACCGTTAATACCGCGTATCGCAACCGGTCTGTGCAGCGGTATGGCGCGCAGCAACGGACCCTGCGGCGCCATGACCGGCGGTATCCTTGCCCTGAATCTTTTCTACGGACGTGATACACCGGCACAGGGCGTGGAGCGCAGTTATGCCGCCGTGCAGGAACTGATTGAACGCTTTCAGGAAGCACATGGCAATCTTCATTGCCATGATCTGCTGGGTTGTGATCTCAATACGGCCGAAGGACAACAGTGCTACCGGGACCAACAGTTAAACCGGCGCTGCGCAAGTTTCGCCGACAAGACCATCGAACTGGTGGAAGCGATCATCAAGACCGCCTGAACCTGCCGGTACAACAGGCTGCGCGGCACAGACAGTCCGGGGTATATGTGCGGGATAAACTCCCGGGCTGTGAAATTCTGCTATCATCCCCGCCATGCAAACCCTGGATGTCATTATTGTCGGTGCCGGCGCCTCCGGCCTGATGTGTGCGATTGAGGCCGGCAAGCGTGGTCGCAAGGTCATGGTACTGGACCACGCCAACAAGGCGGGAAAAAAGATCCTCATGTCCGGTGGCGGCCGCTGCAACTTTACCAATTACGATGTGAGTGCCGCCTATTACCTTTCGCACAATCCGCACTTTTGTAAATCCGCACTGAGTCGCTACACCCAATGGGACTTCATCGCCATGGTGGAGCGCTACGCCATTCCATACCACGAACGTGATCATGGTCAGCTGTTTTGTAATGACAGTGCCAAAGATATCCTGAACATGTTGCTGGCCGAATGTCGTCAGGCAGGTGTCGCCATCACCCTGAATTGCAGGATTGATACCGTCACTCAAACCGAACATGGATTTGCATTGACCACCGACAAGGGTGATTTCAACTGTGCCTCACTGGTGATCGCCAGCGGCGGCCTCTCCATTCCCAAAATGAGCGCCTCCCCCTTCGGATACCGCATTGCGGAACAGTTTGGCCTGAAGGTGCAACCCACCCGCGCCGGGCTGGTTCCTTTTACCCTGCACGAGAAAGATAAAACCCGCTTCGCCCCCCTGGCGGGCGTCGCTGTCGATGCCGTAGTGACCACAAAAAGAAAATCCTTCCGGGAAAATCTCCTGTTCACCCATCGCGGCCTGAGCGGTCCGGCCATATTGCAGGCCTCCTCCTGGTGGCAGGCCGGGGAATCCATCACGATCAACTTCTTACCGGCGCTGGATCTGGCGGTGGAACTGGCCGCCTGTAAACAGTCCCAGCCTGCGCAGCAACTCAAAACTGTCCTCGGCCGTCACCTGCCCAAACGGCTGGTCACTGCTCTGGTGGATGCGCAATTGGCGTCCACTCCCATGCAGACCATTTCCGGCAAACAGATCGAACAGGTGGCAAATCAACTACACAGGCTCACTATCCTGCCCAATGGCACCGAAGGCTACCGCACCGCCGAAGTCACCGTCGGTGGTGTCGATTGCGATGAACTCTCTTCCAAAACCATGCAGGCCAATCGCGTGGCCGGTCTCTATTTCATTGGCGAAGTGGTGGATGTGACCGGTTGGCTGGGCGGATACAACTTTCAATGGGCCTGGTCATCCGGATGGTGTGCCGGTCAGGTGGTTTAAAGGGTATAATAGCCCCGCATTTCTGTCGTCAACGTGTGGAAATTACCAATGAAAGTCATGATTCGCCTGTTTTTTCGTCTGATCCGCCGCATTGTGGGTCCCATTATGTTATTCATCGACTGGATAACCACTCCCAGGGGTGTGCAACGCGATGAAAAAGAACAGGAAAAGATCGATCTGGATACACAGAACCTCACCCTGTATCAATTCAAGACCTGCCCTTTCTGTATCAAGGTACGTCGTCATGCCAAACGACTCTCACTGAATATCGAGACGCGCGATGCCCAGCATGATCCCATCAGCCGCACCCAACTGTTAACCGGTGGTGGTGAAATCAAGGTCCCCTGCCTGAAACTGACCAATGAGGCCGGCGAGGATCGCTGGATGTATGAATCCAGAGAAATTATCCACTATCTGGATGCCCAGTTTGGCGCCGCCCAAAACACAAACAACGAGCAACACGCCACCCGGCACTGAGCCAAGCGGCACTTGAACCGGTGCCCCTGCTCAGGCCGGCGGCCCGGTGCATGCCTTCAAGTTTTAGTTAAGCAGGGATGGACTGATCGGCAACTCAAGACATTGCCTTATGCGGAGCACTGCCTCTCAGGCAGATTCATACCACTCCAGCGGCGTTGGCAACGCCAGTGCGGTGTATTCGATATGCACTATCCTTCTATGACTGGGAGCTGTTGCCTTGCGTGAGGAATGAAACAATAACGGGCTCATTAATAACACATCACCCGGTTTGGCATTGCATTCGATAATTTCCGCATGCTCCACCGTATCCAAAATTTGTTTGGAAGAGATCCTGCCTTTGCTATGTGTCCCCGCCACCACTCTTAACACACCCGACTCTGAATTTGTCTCATCCAGATGAATTCTTAAGGTCAGCGTATTTGCCAAATATTCCACCGGTGGTTCCACATGCACCACGCCCTGTTTTATGCTCCAGGGACCAAACCCGGTTGCAGCGTGTCTTGATTTTACAGCGATCGAGGTATCCTGATGCCAGGCCACATTCCAGTTGGCTTCCGGCACCTTGTCAAAAAATACCGATCTTACCGGTTTGGCCTTATCACCCAGTATTTCACAGACAACAGACAGCAAATGCGTGGAATTGGCCAATTCGCGAATATAAGGCACTTTATTCATCAAGTTCCTTATTCCATAGTTATTCATTTCTTTTTCGAATACTGACAATTCAGCAATCAACCGTGAAACAATGTCATTGTCCAGGGCTGACTCAATGAGATAGTACCCATTGTTGTTATATTCTGACTTCATTGAGATGTATACCGGTTAACCGTAAATGCAAAGTACAACCCGCGATATTGCAGTATCAACAATGGTGAATCATCGTTTAGGCGCATCAGGCGTTTCCCGGTATTTAATATCATTCGCTGTTGCTATTCAAAAAATTCCACTCTCCCGGTTGCCAAAGAATATTCAGCACCAACAATTTTCAGCTTGCCCTGTTGCACCAGATTTTCCAGTTTTTGGGAACCATGCATTAATTGGTTGGTTGAGGCGAGAATATTGGCATGGATGCATGCTGCCAGTAATTTCTCGGGATCGTTTCTGATCTCGGTTTCAAACAACGTCTCTACGGCCGGCCGTATCCGATTCACAATAGAGAGCACGTTCGATGAATTTTTATCCGAGGGTTTATCCAGTTCATCAATTGTTGCCTTGACCGCACCACACATTGAATGCCCCAGGACAACCACCAACTGAGTACCAAACATTTCAGTTGCAAACTCAACACTGCCGACCTGGGAAGGCGCAACAATATTGCCTGCCACACGAATAACAAAAAGATCGCCCAGCCCTTGATCAAAAACAATTTCAGCGGGCACACGGGAATCGGAACAACCAAGAATAATCGCAAACGGTGTCTGGCCTTCAACGAAGGTCGCACGTTGTATTTGTTTTACGATCGTTTCAATACTGCGCACCCCGGATACGAAGCGCTCGTTACCTTCTTTCAATCTTTTGATGGCTTCATCTGCTGTAATCATACTGACCGCTCTTTATACTGATAACATTAAAGACTGGATAAACAAGAGGTTAGGGATAGTATAACATAACCGTCCCGGCGCGTAGCCAAATTATTTTTAGCCCCCTTTGATAATTCAAACACACTTTACTGCGTAATTACTCTCTCGATCACTTATAACAAATTGCACAGCGGCTTCGTGCCTTGATTTTACTGCTATCAAAGTGTCCTGTTGCCAGGCCGCATTCCAGTTGACACCGGGTAGTTTTTCTAAAAAAGACTGAGCGCACAGATTTAGCCTTATCACCCGGTATTTCATACATATCAGACAATAAGGCTGTGGAATGCGTCAGATTGCGAATATAAGGGACTTTATTCACCAAGTCCCTTATGCCATCGTTGTTGATATCCTGATAACACAGCCAATTTCACCCTCAACCGCGCAACACGCTCATTATTCAAGGCATTCTCAATGAGATAGTTAGCGTTGTCTTTATATTCAGCTTTCATTAAACAGTTTACGACAACAGGCACTGTCGACAGAGAGATTGGTAATGCACTACAGCACAGATTGGTCGATTTCCCCCTCCTTCTATTTTTACTTACACGCTGCTTAACATACCGGCTCTCACCAATTCCTGATGTTGTCCATTGATTGTCATGACAGCTTCGTCACCGCGAGTCCAGTGACTGAGTATAATCTCACTGGATTTTGTGTAACGATGGGCAATGCGAATTGAATATGATTTAAAGAGCCAGCTGCCAATTGACTGGAAATATACCGCCTCATCCAGATCTCGCCATTTAACGCCGGTTATACCCTTACTCCATGGCAATATTCCTGAATAAACCCACACGCCGACGTCATCGAAATAGAGGTGAAAACTTCTTAACAACAGGAATTGATATGCCACAACTGCCAGTGATCCAGCCAGAATAATAACACCTGCCATCGCTGAGGCAGACCATGCTGCCGGGGTGACAATTAAAAACAGGAAGAGTGCAGTAAGTATGACACGCACATAAGCTGTCCATGCCTTGCCCCCAAGGCTTATAATGTCCGTGTTGTCATTTGAACGGTTATTTTGTTCCATATATTTCCTCCGATTTGTGAGTGTAAAACAGCTTAATCTTCACTGCCTCAAGTGACGTCTGAATGGCAATGTCTGAGTGAGACGTTATAATTAACTGGCTTGTTTTGCATTCTTGACCTTCTCAACAAGCCGGTTATAAAATTTTTCAAATTCATTGTCATTGGCAAAAGCACGTTTTGGAATAATGTGAATTCGATATGCATTAATCCTGACCAGGATAAAATTTTTTGTTCTATAGACCTGAATAATGGCCTGCCATCTGGTTCTGGTCTCTGTTCCTGCGGTTTTTTCGTAAAATGATTCATCTTCCAGCCTGAACAGCGTTTCTCCTATCCAGCCTTTCTCTGCTGTAGCGGAGACAAGCTGAATAAAAATAATGAGATTAAATGTTATAAGAAAGATAACGCTGCCTATTAGCAACCATGTCCACACCCAGACTGCAACATCACCTGCTGCCAACAGTTTGAATGAAGCCAGTCCGGCAACAAGATACAGGAGTGCAATAAAAAAGTAGTTGGCTCTCAGCTTAAAGAGCAAAATGTATTGCATTTTAAATAAGTCCAGACGACTTATGTTTGCTGATATTTCCATGCTTCATCCACTTCTGCGACGATTATGCTCACTGGAACAAACCGGAGTTTTTCTTTTGATAAAATGGCTCTATTTCATGGAAGTAATCGAGATTGCCGCCTTCTGTATCAACCCTGACAAAATCAACCGGCGGATCAGCTATCTCAACTTCTTTGGCGATAATCCCTGCCGAGGCAATAATTTCATTCCAGTTTTCTGTTGCCAATATGCCGACCAGCGTATGTGGCGGGTCACCTGTTGCAGGATTATAGAAGTGCGCCAAATACGCAGACAGCACTTCCTGTTGTGTTTTAAAATACGCTGTTAACGCCTCTGCCAGTTCGTGAGGGTAATTTTTCGGTTGCCCGATTAATACCGTCGTCTCATTTTCAACTTCATATGTGTGTTCCGGTTCCCAAATTGTCCCGTTAACAATGCTTGCCACTTCATTGCGGGTAAATTCTTTTCCATACTCTGAACCCGGATTCAGAATCAACTCGGAGCCGTTAACAATTTCAAAGAATTCAAGGGCGTTAAATGCCAAATATCCGACTTCCGTATCAATAACAGCCTGTATGCGTGAAATAGACGAAAATACAGGTATATACAATTTCCCGTCAATTTCGATGTTTTGAATTTTCAGTTGCATGCCGGGTGCAAGTGTTTTCTTTCCCGCTTGCTCAGGAACCTCTCCATGCTGAATGATGAAAATATCCGACTCTGCCAGGTCCTTGTAAAATTGCGGCCGGTGAGCGGGATCTGTCGAAGCCTTAATCAGGGATTCTTCCAATTCGTTTTCCGGTTCAAACAAAATTATTCCTCCTGCCCAAGCATAATGACGAGCAATCCATACGCTAACATGCCCTGTTTTATGCGGCTGATCAAGTTGTCGTTATCCCAATGCTTAATAATTGACCAGAAGAATACTGACAAATTTATTAACAGTTCTATTGGATTTAACAGACAGGGTGGCTTACTCCACTTGAGTCTGTTTGTGGCTTATGCACCGGCGATGGTGCCACAGGTCTTCTGCAAGGATTGAAGAATGTTTCAACTCCGGCACCATCGCCGCGTGGGATGATTCAGGCTGCGCTGGTCGAAACCAGTCGGGGTCTGGCGGGCGGGACGCTGTAGGTGTGGCGGGTCATCAGGTCCACACCGCATTGCAGACGTTCGAACCAGTCCAGGAATTGATTGATCATGGCCCGTCCGACAAAGGGGCGGCCGTGTTGCGGAACGATCATCTCCACATCCATGGTGCGTACCATGGCGGCCCACAGGCGACAGGCGCGATTGGCGACCATGTAGCGTTCATGGAAGCCCTGCATCTTGTAGACATGGCGGTCGAAGTTATTCACCGGTCGGCCGTGTTCGGCATCGGTGAGTGAAGCACCCACGTCACCGGAAAAGAGGATCTTGCTGACGGGATCATAAAAATGAAAGTTACCGACTGAGTGCAGGAAGTGCGCAGGGACAGCGACGATCTCACTCTCGCCAAAGGGCAGGCGCATACCCTGGTCCGGGATGGAGATAATACGACCTTCGCTTTTTTCCACCATATAACCCGGCATCAGGTGCGGCAGAAAACGATCCCAGAGTTTGGAGATCACAATCTGGGCATCGGTATACATCAGCCACTTGTCCAGTGAGCTGATGATATCCGGATCCTGGTGAGTGGCGACGACATAGTCCAGTTCACGGATCGAGGTCATTTTTGCAATGGCGTTGTAGAGCGGCTGATAGGTGAGATTACCGCCGGGATCGAACAGGGCGGAGTGATGACCGTGACTGATAAAAAACTGGTTGGACTGGATACCGTCACCGGATACCAAGTCCGTAAACAGGTGAACCTTGTGGTCACCGGCTTCAAAAAGCACCACCGACATATTTCCCTCTCCCGTGTTATTTAAGGATTTGCTTATTTTGGCGCAGGAGACTAACGGAAGGTGTGCCGAGGCTGATTGATCTGGATCAGGTCGAGGCAAAAAAGCCCCATAAACCTGTCAAATGTGGTTATATATCTTTTTGTTTTATAAAGAAAAAAACCGGTCAGCGACCGGTTTTCGACTGGAACCAATGTGTAGCCTGGGTTACAGACACATGCCGAAGGTTTCCTTGAAACGGGCATCGAATTCGGCACGGGTATAGCTGTGGTTTTGTGTACCGTAGGACTCGATCTTGATGGCGCCGCACAGTGAGGCCATGCGACCGGTCATCTCCCAGTCCATGCCGTTCATGATGCCGTACAACAAACCGGCGCGATAGGCATCACCGCAACCGGTGGGATCATTCACAACTGAAGTTTTGGCCAGTGGAATTTCATGGCGATGGTTTTTGGTGTAGATCACCGAACCTTCACCACCGCGGGTCACGATAAAGGCCTCCACCATTTCCGCCAGTTCATGGGCTGACTTACCGGTGCGCTCTTCCACCAACTGGGCTTCATAGTCATTCACCGTAACCCAGGTGGCCTTGTCGATAAAGGACAACAGATCATCACCGTCAAACATGGGCAGCCCCTGACCCGGATCAAAGATGAAGGGGATATTGGCATCGGCGAATTGTTCCGCATGTTGCAACATACCGTCGCGCCCGTCCGGTGAGATGATGCCGATCTTCGCACCCTGCGCATCACCGATTTTGTTTTCATGGGCGAAGTTCATGGCGCCCGGATGAAAGGCGGTGATCTGGTTATCGTCTTTATCGGTGGTGATAAAGGCCTGTGCGGTATAGCTGCTGTCGATGGTCGTCACATGTTTGCGATTGATACCACACTTGTCCATCCACTCGGCATAGAGTGCGAAGTCCGTGCCCACTGTGCCCATGGGCAGCGGCTCACCACCCAGCAGTTTCAGGTTGTAGGCGATGTTACCGGCGCAACCGCCGAATTCACGCCGCATATCCGGCACCAGGAAAGAGACGTTCAGGATGTGTACCTTGTCGGGCAGAATGTGGTTCTTGAACTTGTCATGGAACACCATAATTGTATCGTAGGCAAAGGAACCACAAATCAATGCTGACATATTACACCTCTTTCATTTGAATTATTTTCTACGCAAACCGATCCCAGGCAATCAAACCCCAGATCAGCGCAACATTGAACAGGCCCAGCATCACCGCAGCAGAGCCCATGTCCTTGGCGCGGCCGGCCAGTTCATGATATTCATCACCGGCCCGATCCACCACTGCTTCGATGGCGGAGTTAAGCAACTCGACGATTAACACCAGGAACAGCGCACCGATTAACAGGGCATATTCCACGGCGGAACGCCCCAACCAGATCGCAGCCGGTGTTAATAAAATCCCCAGGATCAATTCCTGGCGAAAGGCCGACTCATGTTTGACGGCGGCGACCAGCCCTTGCCATGAATAGCCGGTTGCCGCAATGATACGGGCAAGTCCCGTTTTACCCGGTTTCATTATTTGTTTACCCCTTCCAGGTCAGATCCAGTTCGCGTGCCGCTTTCACATCATCCAGCCGTCGCACCGGCATGGTATGCGGCGCCTGACGAACCAGATCCGGTGAGGACTCGGCTTCCTGTTTGATTTTGCACATGGTATCAATGAAATAGTCCAGTGTCTCCTTTGATTCGGTTTCTGTCGGTTCAATGAGCAGACACTCGGGGACCAGCAAGGGGAAATAGGTGGTGGGCGCATGCACACCATAATCAAGCAGGCGTTTGGCAAAATCCATGGTATTCACTTCCAGTTCCTTGGCCTGCTTTTTCAGGGTAATGATAAATTCATGCGTGGCGCGACGCTTCGGATAGGCCGGATCAAATCCCGCCTGAGCCAATTTCGCCAGCATGTAGTTGGCGTTCAGCGTGGCATATTCGGCCACGCGCTCCATCCCTTCACTGCCCAGCAGACGGGCATAGACATAGGCCCGCAACAGGATGCCGGCATTCCCGGCAAAGGAGGCCATGCGGCCCATGCTTTGCGGCAGATCCTTTTCCCACAACATACGATAGGCATCACCTTCTTTCGCCACCACAGGGATAGGCATAAAGGGTAACAGGCGTTCACTGACCCCGACCGGACCGGCACCGGGACCGCCACCGCCGTGTGGTGTGGAGAAGGTCTTGTGCAGATTCATGTGGATCACATCAAAGCCCATATCACCCGGTTTTACCTTGCCCAGGATGGCATTGAGGTTGGCGCCATCGTAATACAGCAAGCCGCCTGCATCGTGGACAATCCTGGCGATCTCCTTGATACGACGTTCAAACACACCCAGGGTGGAGGGGTTGGTCAACATGATACCGGCGGTCTTCGGCCCCACCGCCTTCTTTAATTCTTCAACATCCACGTCACCGTTTTTATCAGTGGGGATCTCTTTCACCTTGTAGTTGCACATGGTGGCGGTGGCCGGGTTGGTGCCGTGGGCCGCATCGGGGACAAGGATTTCACAACGTTCGAAATCGTTCCGGGCATCATGATAGGCGCGGATCATTGCGACACCGGCAAACTCTCCCTGCGCACCGGCCATCGGCGCCAGTGAAACCCCTTTCATGCCGGTGACGTCACGCAGCATCTCCTGGAGTTCAAACATGCAACTCAAAAAACCCTGGCTTAAACTGTCCGGGCTGAGGGGATGACGTTGCAGAAAACCGGGCAACATGGCCAGTGAGTTACAGGCCCGCGGGTTGTATTTCATGGTGCAGGAACCCAGCGGATAGAAATGGGTATCAATGGAAAAGTTTTTTTGTGACAGTCGGGTATAGTGACGCACCGCCTGCATTTCCGATACCTCCGGCAACAACGGCCGAGACTTGCGCCGGAATTGTTCCGGGATGGCATTGGCGGTATCAAACTGTTCAACCTGTTGCGCGTGATTGACACGATTGGTTCTGGACTGTTCAAAAATCAGCATATCTCTATCCAACTGTTTATCAATAATATTGTTTAACGCAAAGACGCAAAAGCACAAAAAGATAAAAACAAATTTGTTTTGCGCCTTCGCGGCTTTGCGTTGATATTTTCTCTATCAGGCCGGTACGGCTTCACCCAGGGCAGCCAGTGCTGCATCATAATTTGGTTCCTGGGCGATCTCGGGTACCAGTTCTGCATGTAACACCTTGTTGTTTTCATCCAGCACCACCACAGCGCGGGCGGTAATCCCGGCCAGCGGGCCATCCTGGATCAACACACCATAGTCCTTGGCAAAGTTCTTGCTGCGCATCATGGACAGACTGACCACCTTATCGGTGTTTTCTGCGGTGCAAAACCGGCCCATGGCAAACGGCAGATCCGCGGAGATGATCAACATTACCGTATCATCACGTGCAGCATCGTTAAATTTCTTTGTTGAGGTTGCACAGACCGGGGTATCCAGACTGGGTACAATATTCAACAACTTCTTCTTGCCCTTGAAATCCGCCAGTGACTTGTCAGCCAATTGCCCATCGGTCAGTTTAAAATCCGGTGCCTGACTGCCGACTGCGGGTAACTCACCATTGGTATTAATCGCATTGCCTTGTAACGTAATCTTCGCCATCGTCATTTCCTCAATTAGTTGTTATCCACACTCTTCATTCAAACAAACTACAACTGTTCACTATTCAACTGCATCAACATAACGCAAAGGCGCCAAGACGCAGAGTACGCGAAATATTATTGTTATCTTGCTTTATCGTTGTCTTTCTTGCACGTCTTCACTAATGTTAAATCTTGCTGTGTTTTCCCTGCATACGGTAATTCAGGTATCAGCAAGAATCACTATTTAAACCAAATACAAAAGTTGCCACAGCCTGATCTGATTTACTTTGGCGATCTTTGCGTCTTTGCGTTTTGTCTACCCCGGTGATATATCTCACGCCATCTTTGGTTCGGCCGGGTTCTTTGTGCCTTGTCCTCTGGATGTGATGCGTTGCAGGTTTGCCACGAAGTGATCCAGGTCGGTTTCGGTTTTGGTTTCGGTTGCACAGACCAGCAAGGTGTTACCCAGTTCGGGGTAGTCCTCATTGAGCGCAAAGCCGGCGACGATGCCTTCTGCCGCCAGGGCCTGTATGACATCGGCTGTCGGTAAATCCAGACCGATTGCGGCTTCATGGAAGACCGGGCGATTGAATATCGGTTTCAGTCCTGCCACCGCTTGCAGTTTTTTCAGTAACACCTGCGTGTTGGCGTGACTGCTCGCTGCTGTCCGTTCCAGACCGGCCGGTCCGATCATTGCCATATGGATCGTGGCCGCGGTAACCAGCAGCCCCTGGTTGGTACAGATGTTCGAAGTGGCCTTGGAGCGACGGATATGTTGTTCGCGGGCCTGCAGTGTCAGGGCATAACCGGGCTTGCCATCCAGATCGGTGGTACGACCGATGATACGGCCCGGCATCTGGCGCACAAATTCTTCACGGCAGCAGATAAAACCAAAATAGGGGCCACCGGAAGATAACGGCACCCCCAGCGGTTGGCCGTCACCACAGGTGATGTCGGCACCGGTTTCGCCCCATTCACCCGGCGGTTTAAGCAGGGCCAGTGAGACCGGATTGGTCACTGCGATCACCATGCCGCCATGTTGATGCGCCCAGTCGGTCAATGCGTCCACTTCTTCCAGTACACCGAAGAAGTTGGGTTGCGGGATGACCAGCGCCACAAAGCTGTCCGGTTCACTCGGCAGGCTTGCAGGGTTAATGTGACCACCCTGCCTGTCGTAGTCCAGCTCTTCCAGCACGATACCCTGGTTTTTAACAATGGTGTGCGCCACTTTGCGATAGTGGGGATGTACGGTACGCGGGATGAGGATCTTTTTGCTCTTGGCCTTGCGATTGGAACGCACCGCCATCAGGATCGCTTCCGCCAGTGCGGTGGCGCCATCATATAAAGAGGCATTGGAGACATCCATACCGGTCAGGCTGGCCATCATGGTCTGGTATTCATACAGCAGTTGCAGCGTACCCTGACTGGCCTCGGCCTGATAGGGTGTATAGGCGGAGTAGAATTCACCACGGGTGGCGATCTCCCACACGGCCGCCGGGATGTGGTGTTCATAGGCGCCGGCGCCGGCAAAACAAAGTGTACGCTGGTCCTGCGCGGCACGCTCCGCCATGTCACGACTGATGGCCATCTCCGATACACCGGGTGGCACTCGCTTTAACCCGGCGGAACGCAGTTCGGCGGGGATCTCATCGAATAACGCTTCTATGTCCTTGACGCCGATGGCGGCCAGCATTTCGCGTACATCTTCTTCTGTATGAGGGATAAAAGGCATGGATAAACTCGCTATGTTAAAGGCAGCTGCTTAATGATCTTCCTCGGCGACCATTTCGCCATAGGCATCGGCATCCATCAGTTCCATGAAGGCATCGTCATCTTCCGGTTTGATGGTAAAAATCCAGCCGTCACCATAAGGATCGGCGTTAATGGTTTCCGGCGCATCGGCCAGGTCTTCATTGATGGCGGTCACTTCACCGGCAATCGGACAATAGACATCGGATGCGGCCTTAACCGATTCCACCACGGCGCAATCATCGCCTTCACCAAAAGTAGTGCCCACTTCAGGCGGATCAACAAACACCAGATCACCCAGCAACTCCTGGGCGTGATCGGAAATGCCGATGGTCAGTGTGCCGTCATCATTCTTGCGCACCCACTCGTGGCTTTTGGTGTAACGTAATTCAGCAGGTATGTTGCTCATAAGTATGTCCCCGTTAATGTTGTATATTGGTTATCAAACGCAGGCTTTGCCCTGGCGTACAAAAGGTGGTTTAACTATTTTGGCGGCCATTAACTTGCCGCGCATATCGACCTGACAATGGTCACTTGCCTCACCCGGCACACGAGCAAAGGCAATCGCCTTGCCCAGGGTGGGCGAAAAACTGCCGCTGGTGATCTCGCCCTCACCCAGACCGTCGATCACGACTTTTTGGTGATTGCGCAATACACCCTTGCCTTCCAACAACAGGCCGACCAGCTTTTTGTTTTGCCCGGCCGCTTTCTGTGCTTCCAGTGCCTTGCGTCCGATAAAGTCACGCTCGGCCGGTTCCCAACCGATGGTCCAGCCCAGCCCCGATTCCAGTGGTGAGGTGGATTCATCCATATCGGTACCATACAGGTTCATGCCCGCTTCCAGACGCAAGGTATCACGCGCGCCCAGACCACAGGGTTTAATCCCCGCGTGCAGGAATTTGTCCCAATAGCTTTTGGCTTCTGCTGCCGGGATCATAATTTCATAACCGTCTTCACCGGTATAGCCGGTACGCGCTACGGCCAGTTGACCTGTTTCGCGCATAAAAAAGATCCCGATCCCGTCCAGTGCCTTTGCCTCGGCGCCCAGCACCTGATGGACCTTGTCACGGGCATGGGGACCCTGTGCAGCGATCATGGCCAGATCATCACGCACGTTCACATTGACGTCAAAGGCGCCGGCCTGTTTGTTGATCCAGGCCAGATCTTTTTCACGAGTGGCTGCATTGACGACCATGCGAAACCAGCTGTCATGCATGTAGTAGACGATGAGATCATCAATGACACCGCCTTGCTCATTCAACATGCAGGAATACAATGCCTTGCCGCTCTCTTTCAGACGATCCACATTGTTGGCCAGCAGCTTGCGCAGGAAGTCTTTAACCCGCTCACCGGTCAGGTCAACGATGGTCATGTGCGAGACATCAAACATACCGGCATCACGGCGCACCTGATGATGTTCCTCGATCTGCGAGCCATAGTTAATCGGCATATCCCAGCCGCCGAAATCCACCATCTTGCCGCCTTGCTCGATGTGTGCATCATAGAGTGGTGTGTGTAAACCCATCGGGTATCTGCCTCATTAAATGTGTAAAACGGATTGTTCTTCTTCCGCGTGATAGGAAGAACGGACCAGTGGGCCTGACTTGACCCAGCCAAAGCCCATGGCACGGGCCTGTACGGCGTATTCATTGAATTCAGCCGGACTCAGGTAACGCTTGACCGGCAAGTGATATTTACTGGGGCGCAGGTATTGTCCGACGGCCAGACGTTCAACCCCGGCCTCGCGCAGATCGCGAAATACCTGCAGGACATCCTGATAATGCTCATCCAGCCCCAGCATAATGGCTGATTTGGCTTCCACGCCGTCCAGTTGCGCCGCCATGCCTAACAGTTTCAGGGTACGCTGGTAATCGGAGCCCTTGCGCACGGTTTTATACAGGGCGGGAACCGTTTCCACATTGTGGCCCCAGACCATGCGTGTCTCACCCGGTGCATCACACAGGGCTTGATAGATAGTCTCAATCGCCTGTTCCTGACAACGATAATAATCGGAAGTAAGTAATTCGATCCCCATGTCAGGCTTGCCCTGCCGCAGCCGGGTAATGGTATCGGCAAAGATCGACGCGCCGCCATCAGGCAGATCATCACGATTCACACAGGTCAGCACCACATAATCCAGTCCCATGTTGAGTGCAGCTTCCGCGACGCGGCGCGGCTCATCCGCATCGAACCAGTCGGGCTTGCCGGTTTTCACGGCGCAAAAGCCACAGGCGCGGGTGCAGGTTTCACCCAGTAACATGAAGGTGGCGGTGCCGCGACTCCAGCACTCCTGGCGATTGGGGCAACGGGCTTCAACACACACGGTGTTCAACTGTTGCCGCGCAACCGTCGTGGCGGTTTGGCCATACTGACTGCCAACGCTGAGCGGCTGACGGATCCACTCCGGCATACGCCCCACATTGGGCGTGCCGGAATGGTCGAAGACCGGAATAACCGTTTTGTTCATTAATTTACCCGTTGGTTGAACGCTGTAATCAGGCTGTCATTTCGCAGATAGTCAGGCAAAACAGAGATAGACACCGGATTACCAGGCGCAATCGTTTTTACAGCCACACAAACAAAAAAAGGGCGACGAAAGATCTACACCTTTCGTCGCCCCTCTGTCCTGTAACCTGAGAGCTTTTGCCCCTTCGGTGTCCCCGTTTACGGATGGGATCTCTCCAGAGTCAACTTGCGATTTGCGGTCCTTTTGCCTGAGCGATTCCGGGCGGTTGCGCCTTCGGCGGTCGATGTGATGACTCTCTCCCGCAAACCCTGAGTTGAACCGGGATTTTACTTGCTCCACTGATCAAAACCAAGCAATTTACCTGCTCAATTCATTATCCGTGTTGCGCATGTCGGGTTGGCCGCATTAAAAACCACAGGATTGGCAAGGTTCCTATCACCAGCATCAAGGCAGCCGGTGCCGCCAGCTCCAGCATCTCTTCACTGGCTTCAATCCAGATCCGTACCGGCAAGGTGTCAAAACCGGTCGGTCTTAACAGCAAGGTGGCGGGTAACTCTTTCAGTGTGTCGATAAACACCAGTACCCAGGCACTGATCATACCGCCGCGCATCATGGGCAGGATCACCTGGCGGAGATTGCGCAACGGCCCTGCACCAAGACTGCGTCCGGCCTGTTCGATGGATGGCGTCAGTTGTTGTGCCGCTGACTCCTGGGACTGTACCGCCAGGGGTAAAAAACGAATCACCATGGCCAGCACCAACACCAGCAGCGTGCCATACAGATTGGGTAATACCGCCAGTACAAAACTGAGAATACCCAATGCGATCACCGGCCCCGGCAACACAAAACCGATACCGGCCATGTGTACATAACTCTGACTCAGCATGTTGCGTTGTTTGGCGTGATAAAGCGCCACCGGCAAGGCCGCGACTACCGCGACACTGGCCGCCAGCAAACTGACCAATAAGGAATTGCCCACATAACCCCAGAATGCCGCATTGATCAAATCACTGAGCCAGGCTTCCCAACTCCAGACCAGCATCCAGGCCAGCGGTAACAGGAAGGCAAACAGACTGATCAAGCCCAGCCACAGCCAGATCAACACCTGCTCCAGCGGTGTCGCCGGCTGCGGCTCGACCTTGCGCGATTGTGCATTGCTGTAAAAACGCTGCCGTTTGCGAAAGAAACGTTCCAGTACCAGAAAGGTCAGGCTGAAGCACACCAGGATAAAACTCAAACCGGCCGCCGCCTGGGAATCAAAACGGACATTCATTTGCAGATAGATGCTCAGGGTAAAGGTCTGGTAGCGCAACATGCTGACTGCACCAAAGTCAGACAGGACATGCAGAACCACCAGCGCCAGACCGGCGGCGATGGCCGGGCGCAGCAAGGGCAAACTCACTTGCCAAAAGACACGACGGGGTCCCGCGCCCTGAATGCGGGCCGCCTCTTCCAGATTTTGATGCGTATGCGACAGTGCATCACGCACCAGCAGAAAAACATAGGAAAAACCCGCCAGACTCAATACAAAACTGACCCCGACCAGATTGTATAACTCGGGAATGTCTGCCCCTGCTCCGAACAGATATTGCCAAAAGCGCCCCAACCAGCCGTTGCTGTCCAGCAGGCTGGTATAGATGTGAGCAAACACGTAGGTGGGAATGGTCAGTGGCAACACCAGCAACCAGATCGCCAGCCGGCGACCGATAAATTCCCGTTTGACAATCAACCATGCCGCCGAGACACCCAGGGCAAAACTGCCAACGGCCACCCATATTGCCAGTGACAACGTATTCCAGATCAGCCCCGGCAGACGACTGCTCCATAATCCCAACCAGCGTTCTGTGGAAAGCTGCCAGCTGTGACTGATCACAAACAGCAGCGGGATGGCCGCCACGGCCACCACCAACAGGCTTAGCAACCCCCGTGATGAAAGGTGAGATCGAAGCTGGTTGGCGATGCTTGCCTGCACGTCAGCAAGATACCGGCATCAGGGCATGCCGGCTTTTTCGATGAGATCAAGGGTCGCCCCCCGTTGCTTGCCCAGTTCAGCCATCGGAACATCGGCCACTTTGAAACTGCCAACCGACGGGATGGTGCTGGATGCCGAGATTCCGGGGCGCACCGGGTATTCACGATTGGCTTCGGCGAACAGGGTTTGGCCCTCTCTGGAGGTCATAAATTCGAACAGTTTTTCAACGGCCTTGGCCTTTTTGCTGTGTTTGATGATCGCCGCACCGGCCACATTCCAGGCCACGCCCATGTCCGAACCAATCTGATCCGGCATAACCAGTTTAATGGGGGCGTCAGGATGTTTGTCCAGATGACGGTATATATAGTAGTGGTTGACCAGTCCGACGGCCTTCTTGCCATCGGCTACGGCTTTGACGATCTTGCCGTGCTTGTTGAACACGCTGTTGTCCACGTTATCTTTCATACCCTTCAGCCATTGCAGGGTTTTTTCCTTACCGGCAGAAACCATATAAACCGTCACCCCGGCAATATAGCTCTCGTTACTGCTGTGAGTGATGGCCAACTGTCCTTTGAGTTTGGGTGAAGCCAGATCAAACACGGAATCGACCTCACGCGCCAGCGGACTGTTAGTATTCACCACCAGCACCCGGGCACGGGCCGATAATCCCAACCAGCTGTTGTCTTTTGCCCGATAATTAGAGGGGATATTGCGGGCAATCTTGTTGGACACCGGCCGGAACAAACCCAATTCCGCCCCTTTTTGCAAATTTCCCGCATCATTACTAATGAATACATCGGCTTTGGTCTGCCTCTGCTCCAGGTTCAGTTTGTTCAACAACGCGGTGGAACTGCCTGAGTGGAGGACGACCTTGATCCCGGTTTTGCGCGTAAATGCGTCAAAGACAGGTTTGACAAATTTGTCGCTGCGGCCCGAATAGACCAGAATTTCTTCTGCGCTGACAGTGTGACAGGCCAGGGTTAATAAGCCTGATAAAACTAGCAGTAATAAACGCATGGGGACCTCCGAACTTGCCCTATATATATAGGAGTAAAAACCACCTTAATGATAATCATTCTCATCTATATGCGCAAGAAATAGATAAAAACGTTCGTCTATTGGCGACTGCCTGACACCAGTTGCCCGATACTCAGTCCCTGCACCAGAATGGAAAACAGCACCACCGCATAGGTAATAGCCAGAATTATTTCACGGTTATCTCCCAAAGGCAGTGACAAGGCCAGCGCCACCGAAATCCCGCCGCGTAATCCGGCCCAGGTCATGATTTGCACTACGTTGGGGCTGAAGCCCCGATAGCGGCGCATGAAAAGTACCGGCAGGCCGACACTGACAAAGCGGGCAAACAACACCAGCGGAATAATTGCCAGGGCCGCCAGAATATATTCATAGCGGATGGTCAGCACCAATACCTCAAGGCCGATTAACACAAACAGCACTGCATTAAGGATCTCGTCGACCAGTTCCCAAAACGTATCCAGATGTTCCCGGGTGGTATCGGACATACCCAAAATGCGCCCCTGATTACCGATACACAGACCGGCCACCACCATGGCAATCACACCGGAAGTATGCAGGAAACTGGCCAGCGCATAACCGCCCATGACCAGCGCCAGGGTCAGCAGGATCTCCACCTGATAGTTATCCACGCCGCGCAACAAATAATAGACACCCATCCCCAGAATAAAACCAAACAGTGCGCCGCCCACCGCTTCCTGGACAAACAATTTGCCGATGGCAATCGCACTTACATCCTGCCCGCCCGTTGCGATACCCAGCAACACAAGGAACACCACCACGCCGACACCGTCATTGAACAGTGATTCTCCGGCAATCTTGGTCTCCAGACTTTTGGGGGCGGCACTCTTTTTCAGGATAGCCAGCACGGCGACCGGATCGGTGGGGGAAATCAATGCACCGAACAGCAGACAATAGATATAGGGCAACTTGAGATTGAGGGCCATCAACACCACCCAACTGACACTGCCGACAATAAATGTAGAGATCAGAACTCCGACCGTGGCCAGAAAACCGATGATCCACTTCTGTTGTGACAGTTCATTCAAATTGATGTGCAGGGCGCCGGCAAATAGCAAAAAGCTCAACATGCCATGCATAAGGGTGGTGTGGAAATCAATGTGATGCAGCCAGCCGGTCAGCTGCGGGGTGTTGATCCAGCCCAGTTTGCCGGTAATCAGCATGGCCAGCGACAGACACAGGGCAATTAACATGATGCCGATGGCGGTGGGTAAGCGGATAAAACGGTGATTCAGGTAGGCAAACAAGGCTGCCAAACTGACCAAAATTGCGGCTGAATTCAAAAGCGTCATGATACCGGTTTTTCTGTTTATCACTGCAGGGTCGCCTGCGATAAGAGAAAAGATACTCGATCAACGGGGCAGACACCAGAAAAGCGGTAACAAAAAAACCGGTTTTGCCGGTCAAAGACCGTTTATCGGTTCAAGGGCAAGCCACGGGACAGACGCGGCAAACTCCCGTCCATACCCATCGCAGTGCGGACAATGTTGTTTTTCAGTGGTGTGATGCGATTGGTCAGGTTCATACCGACATTGCGCAGCAGGCGGACAACCGGCACATCACTGCCAAATAACCGTTTCAAACTGTCCATGGTCACCAGCAGACTCATGCTGTCTGCCCTGCGCCAGCGTTCATAACGACGTAAAACCGACAGATCACCGGGATCACGCTTGTCCTGCAAGGCGTCATGCAGCACTTCCGCCAGGGTGGCCACATCGGATAAACCCAGATTCACACCTTGTCCGGCCAATGGATGCACGGTATGGGCCGCATCACCGATCAGGGCCAGTCGCGGCCGGACATACTCATTGGTGACAAAAAAGCGTAATGGAAAAGCAGCACGCGGCCCAATGGATTCAATCTTGCCCAGTTTGGAGGCAAAGGCCTGTTCCAGTTCAGTACGAAACACCGCTTCATCCAGCGTTCGCAGGCGTTCGGCTTGATCCGGCTGCGTTGACCAGACAATCGAACTGTAACCATCCTGCAAGGGTAAAAAGGCCAGCGGACCGGTTGGTAAAAAACGTTGCCATGCAGTTTCCTGATGAAACAGTTCTGTCTTCACCCAGGTCACCAGGGCGCTGTGATCATAATCCCAACCCCTGACACTGATACCGGCATGTTGTCTTATGGCTGATCGACTGCCGTCTGCAGCAATAATCAGCCTTGTATTAATCGTTTTGCCGTTTATAAGCGCGAGAGAAGCGTTTTCAGCCCCGTTTGTTATGGCTGCCACTTGGCAGTTGCTTATAACCTCAATGTTCTGATACGCGCTTAGGCGTTCATATAATGCTGCTGTAATAACATTGTTCTCAATGATATGCCCAAGACAGGCTTCACCGATCTCTGCACTGTCAAAGTGGATCACACCATCACCGCTTGCATCCCAGACATGCATGTCACGAAACGGGCTGATCCGGCGTTGTGCAATACCGGGCCACACACCCATGGTTTCAAACAGACGCTGACTGGCGCGGGTAATCGCACTGACGCGCAATTCAAACCCTTCGGCAGGCAATGCATGGTCGATGTTACCGGCTTCAAGCAAGACAACACGTATATCAAGTTCCGCCAGGGCACAGGCCATGCTTGCGCCAACCATCCCGCCACCGACGATCACGATGTCGGCATATTGTTCCTGTTGTGTCATAAGGGTAACCCTCGCGCCAGTCGTGTTAACTTGCCAACATAACCCATGGCCTGTCTTGTTACGATTCGTTTTAAACCCGGTAAAACATCCAGCGCCAATAATCCGACATTTCTGGCCAATATTATCGGGGGTAATCGACTGCTGAAGAGACGCACCAGACCATCGGTAAAACCCATGGCCTGCAAATGATCACTGCGTCGCCATGCCGCATACTCCTGCAATACCTGCAAATCGCCTGCATCACGACCGGCGCGTTGTGCATCCATGATGATTTGTGCCAGTGCGGCTGCATCACGCAAGCCGAGATTAAAGCCCTGTCCCGCGACCGGATGCATGGTATGAGCGGCATTACCGATAAAGGCCAGACGCTGACGGACATGTTCTTTGGCCAACATCATGGACAGCGGATAGTCATGCCGCTGACTGACTTTGATAAAACGACCGGCGCGCGGCCCGAAACGATCCTGCAAACGAGCCAGAAAAGCGGCATCATCCAGCGCCAGTAACGCATCGCGCTGATCATCACGCACAGTCCAGACCAGGGCATACAGGCTGTCAGGATTTTCGGGATGGCTTGAGGGTAACAACGCCATGGGACCGGTATCGGTAAACCGCTCATAGGCAATGTTGTCATGGGGTTTGTCCATGGCCACATTGGCAATCACGGCGGTTTGGTTATAACCCACTTGCCAGCTCTGTACACCGGCCTGTTGTCGCACCAGTGAACGCCCGCCATCAGCAGCAACCACCAGGCGGGTTGTTAAGACGCGTTGTTGCCCGTCCTGCATCAGGGTCACACGAGCTTCATGTTGTGTGACCGAGACACTCTCCAGTGTTGCCGGACACAGGTAATCCACATTGGCAAAGGCCGGAATATGTTGTCCCAGTACGCGGCCCAGAATACGGGTTTCCACCACATAGCCCAGTGCTTCAACATGCTGTTCACGACAATCGAGATGCGTCAGCCCGCTGTGTTTGCGATCCGAGACATGGATCCGTTTGATGGGTGTCGCACCCTGTTGCTGGATATCAGCCCAAAGTCCCAGACTGTCGAAAATGACTTTGGAGGTATATGACATCGCCACGGTGCGGGCATCAAAACTGGGTTGATCTGCGGCATCAAAGGGGAATGCCTCCACCACTGCAACCCGCACGGGTTGATTACCCAGGGCACAGGCCAGGCCGGCGCCGACCAGACCGCCGCCGATAACAATGATGTCGTAATCCTGTGTGTGCATCAGCCTGTCGCCATCAGTGCTTCAATATCATCGACCTGCTTGACCACATCCTTGCTCAGGATATCGTGCCCCTCTTTGGTCACCAGTACATCGTCTTCTATACGAATACCGATGTTCCACCATTTTTTATCCACGCCCTTGCTGTCGTTCGGAATATACAAACCGGGCTCCACCGTCATGACCATGCCGGGCTCCAGCAGACGCCATTCCGTCTCTATCTTGTAGTCACCCACATCATGCACATCCATTCCCAGCCAGTGGCCGGTACGATGCATGTAATAGGGTTTGTAAGCCTCTTTCTCGATCAGGGTGCTGACCTTGCCTTTCAGAATACCGACTTCGACCAATCCTTCCGTGATCACCCGCACAGCCGCTTCGTGGGGATCATTCCAGTGATTACCCGGCTTCACCTGTTCTATTGCCGCCAGTTGAGCGGCCAGCACAATTTCATACAGGGCCTTTTGCGCCTTGCTGAATTTACCGTTCACCGGAAAGGTGCGGGTGATGTCGGCGGCATAATAATCATATTCGGCGCCGGCATCGATCAATAACAGGTCGCCGTTTTTCAAACTGTCATCGTTAGCCGTGTAATGCAGGATACAGCCATTGGCTCCACCGCCGACAATCGAGGCATAGGCCGGAAAGCGCGCCCCGCCCTGCATAAAGGTATGCAGCAATTCCGCCTCGATCTGGTATTCCTTCATGCCCGGTTTACAAACCTGCATGGCGCGGGTATGGGCCTTGGCCGAGATCTCGGCGGCGGTACGCATGGCCTTGATTTCCTGACTGCTCTTGAACAGGCGCATGTCATGTAACAGGTGATCCAGTGCGACAAACTCGCCGGGGGTATGCACACCGGTACGGGATTGCTTGCGCAGGTGACTTACCCAATTGATTACATGTTGATCGAAGTCAGGCTGAATACCCATGGTATAAAAGACCCGATCCACCCCTTCCAGCAGACCCGGCAGGATGTCATCAATATCATCAATGGGAAAAGAATCATCGGCGCCGTATTGTTCAACGGCCCCTTCCTGACCGGCCCGTGCGCCGTTCCATATCTCGGCATCGCGATCCCGTTCACGACAGAACAGGATATATTCACCGTGCTCGCGGCCCGGCTTGATCACAATCACCGCTTCGGGTTCGGGAAAACCGCTCAGATAGAAAAAGTCACTATCCTGACGATAGTGATACTCCACATCACGATTGCGATAACGCATCGGGGCTGCAGGTATAATAGCGACGGCGTTCTCCCCAAGCTGTTCCTTGAGGCGGGCGCGGCGACGGGCAAATTCCTGATTATTCATAACGACCCATTATGCCAGAAAACAGTTAATACGGGACGGCCTGAACCGCGTCCGGCGCGGGATATTTTAACTGAAAGAACGGGGAGCAACCGCAAAATTCCTGTGCAGAATTGCGTGCATCATTAACACAGTATCAACTTCGGTCTGGAATTCTGCGCCCGCTGCTAGTGGATCGAGGGCTGCTCCGACCTGGCGGCATACAACTGGTGTATCTCTTCCCAGACCATCATCACACCCAACCGCACATATTCCATTAATTCGACATAGGCGCTTTCATCCTCCGACTCATCGGCCAGTTCATAACTGTCTGCCCGGCTGATCTCGACCATATCATTGAGCAATTCCGGCACTTCACCCGGTAAATGTTCAAAGTCCTTGATCCCGCCCATGGAAAGCCCCAGCAAAAATCCCTGACACCATTCACCCAGCGCCCCGATCCGTTGGGTTAACGGGAACTCATCCGCCGGTAACAATAACTCAAAGGCAAACTCTCGCTCATCCAGACAGGCCTGGGACTGTTGAAACAGATCACCGAGAATAACCGCCGATTCGGCCGCCAGTGCATCACCCGTTTCCCGTGCGGCGGCCAGTTCCGGCACCGCTTCGTCCAGCCATTGTTGCGCGGTTAAGGTCTGACGGGCGCACAACAGGCCGATCATCTGACCGTGTAATTCAGCAGCACCGCCTGCGACACCGATGCGGCGAATCGCAGAGGCAAATCTGTCAAAATTGTTCATCCCCTCACCCTCCATTGATAAATCCGTTGAATATCGACCTGTTAGTGTGCACCCTAGCAAAATTCATGCGATCTGCAAGTATGAAAAGCATCACTCTCCCCCTTTTTCCCCGTTGACCCTGCCCGCCGGCGGCTCTATATTGACCGGAACAGAAAACGCACCGACAGACTGATGGACGAACTTGATATCAAAAAACTGGAAGACCGTGTTGACGACCTGATCCAGGCCGTCAGCCGCCTGCAACAGGAAAACACCTCCTTGCGAAAAAACCAGGCGAATCTGACAGAAGAACGGGATCAGTTGATGAAAAAGACCGAGCTGGCCCGCAGTCGGGTTGAAGCCATGATCAGCCGTTTGAAGGCAATAGAAAATGAGTGATCAGACCACCAATGTAAAAATTATGGGCAAGGAGTATCTGATAGCCTGCCCGGATGATGAAAAACAGGACCTGATCCGTTCCGCCGATTATCTGGATCGCAAAATGCGCGAGATCCGTGATACCGGCAAGATCATCGGCACGGATCGGATTGCGGTCATGGCGGCGTTGAACATTGCCCATGAACTGCTCAACCAGCAAAGCACCAAAACCGTTTCACAGTCAGCGATAGCCGGCCGCATACGCAGCTTGCAATCGAAAATTGAAGACGCTCTGTACAAAAGCCGCCAGTTGGAAATATAAAACCGGCACATTGAGTTTATGGGTGTCCCCTGCAGACAGTCGTTTTATGACCGGGATAAATCTTGAGCCGTAATTCACATCCCCGGGGACCACATTCCGGTGTTGTGAGCAAGTCCGCCTCGTAGCGGAAAGCCTGATGCACCGGTCGAGGTTCCCACTTGAACCCCTGGTTCAAGACGAAGGTCACGACGCTGTCAACGCGGGGGATACCCACCCTTATCATGAATACACGCAACACCATACGTCACGAGATGCGCAACAAGCGCCGGGCATTAACCGATGCCGAGTGCGAAACCAACTCTATCGAACTGGCCAACCGGCTGTTGCATACCCGCTTCTTTCGGCACAGTCGACATATCGCCCTTTATATTGCCAATGATGGCGAGATCGATCCCCTTTACATCACCGAGGCGGCCTGGCAAAGCAGTATTCAAACCTATCTGCCGGTACTCGGCCTGCGCGGCATGAACCGCCTGTGGTTCCTGCCCTTTACTGAAACATCCACCTTCACAACCAACCGCTTTGGCATCGCGGAACCGGTACATCGTCGCAAACAACGTTTGCTGAAACCCCAGCGACTGGATCTGGTACTCATGCCGCTGGTGGCATTCGATAAACAGGGCAATCGGCTGGGTATGGGCGGCGGGTTTTATGATCGTACCCTGGCCTTTCTGCATGCGCGCCACAGTTGGCGCAAACCACGCTTGATCGGTCTGGCCCATGAATTTCAACAGGTACCACAATTGCCTGCCGCAACATGGGATGTCCCGCTGGATGCGGTGATCACCGAGCAGCGCGTCTACACATTCAGCTGATTACCTTGCCTTGTCTGGTATGATCAGACTGAATTGACATTTAATCACAATGATTATGAGTAAATTATGAAATACTGGTTAATGAAAAGCGAACCCGATGTATTCGGCATCGATGACCTGGCCAAAAGGCCGAAAAAAACCGAACACTGGGACGGTGTGCGGAATTATCAGGCACGGAATATGATGCGTGATGAGATGAAGAAGGGTGATCAGGTCTTTTTCTATCACTCAAACTGCAAGGAACCCGGTATTGTCGGTATTGCCGAGGTGATCAAGGAGGGTTATCCGGATTACACGGCCCAGGATCCGGAAAGCAAGTACCATGATCCCAAGTGCAATGCGGACAATCCGCGCTGGTATATGGTCGATGTACGCTTTGTCCGCAAATTTGCGCAGACGATTACCCTGCACGACATGAAAAATTATAAAATCCTGGCCGATATGCGCCTGTTGGCCAAAGGAAACCGCCTGTCAGTCATGCCGGTAGAGAAAAAACACTGGGACTTTATCCTTAAACTGGCAAATTAATCCCTGTATCGACCCGCGACATGGATGTAATGCGGGTCAATTCATGTTCCGATGATAATATTCACGCGTCAAACTGTGAAAAATTTATACCGGATATGGCCGACAACGGTCTGAATGGACCTTTCAGCGGGAAAATTCACTGTTGAATTCAAGATATTTACCCATGTGCCGCTATTTTTTCTTTAGCGGCTGCCTCAGCAAGCCTGATCTGATGTCAAAAAGTGATCATTTTATGGCGCAAAGCATGTCTCGCGTAAAAAATTCCGACACTTCATTCACTATTTTGATCCATCAAACCGATATTTTTGTCCGGTAATGGCTCTGACATGATAAAAATCAGACTGATTTATAGCTTCACCGCATGCTGCAGGGCAATTTTTATACGTCTGATATGCAAAATATGCCTGATGAAGTAAAAAATTTGCGCTTCATAAGATAAATTATGGAAAATTTTCTGCACTGAAGACCTGATCGAGCTGAAAATTGACATCATGATGGTTAAAAATGTGTTTCATAACCTGTCTTGCATCCATTTTTTTATAAAATTTATATGAAACAGCCATTAAGATAAAAAAATTCATGCAAGTTACTAGCATTTTATTTCAACTTCGCTATACTCACGGAAACTCAGTGTCCAACGGAGGGTTTTAACCATGGCAACAAAGAAAACAACCAGCAAGAAGAAGTCCAAGAAAAAGGTAGCCAAGAAAAAGACTGCCAAGAAAAAGTCCAAGAAGAAAGTCGCTAAGAAAAAAGTAGCGAAGAAGAAAGCCAAGAAGAAGGCTAAGAAGAAAGCAAAGAAAAAAGCTAAGAAAAAGGCCAAGAAAAAGGCCAAAAAGAAAGCCAAGAAAAAAGCGGCTCGCCGCAAAAAGCGTTAATTTAGAGGGCAACCTCTAAATTTATAAAAAGGGTCTGGTCAACAGGCCCTTTTTTTATGCCCGTCATTCCGCTGTTTATTGGCCCAGGAACAGGGTATAGGCCGGATTATCACTCTCTTCCCAGTAGTTATACCCCAGTCCATCCAGGAATTCGTCGAACTGTTTGCTTTCGGAAACCGGGATCTGCATACCAACCAGGACCCGGCCATAGTCTGCACCATGGTTCCGATAGTGGAACAGGCTGATATTCCAGTGTTGCCCCATGTGGTTCAGGAAGCGCAACAAGGCACCCGGTCGTTCAGGAAATTCAAAGCGAAACAGCCGTTCATCCCTTACCTGTGCAGCATGGCCACCCACCATATAGCGAATATGGACCTTGGCCATTTCGTTATCTGACATATCCAGTACCGGGTAGTCTTTGGCGGCCAGATCGGCCAACAGCTTCTGCTTCTCCTTCGAGCCGTTACGCATTTGCACACCGACAAAGACATGGGCCTGACTGGCATCGGAATATCGATAGTTGAATTCGGTAATCCCGCGCATACCAATGGTTTCACAGAAGGTACGGAAACTGCCTGGTCGTTCCGGTATGGTCACCGCCAGCAACACTTCACGTTGCTCACCCAGACCGGTCCGCTCGGCAACATGGCGCAGGCGATCAAAGTTCATGTTGGCCCCGCTGTTGATCGCCACCAGCGTCTGTCCTGTGACTTCTTCCCGTTGCAGGTACTTTTTTATCCCGGCTACGGCCAGGGCACCGGCCGGTTCAGTAATGGAACGGGTATCATCGAAAATATCCTTGATAGCGGCACAAATTTCATCGGTGGAGACCAGAATCACTTCATCCACATACTCTCTGGCCACCTTAAACGGGTTTTCACCCACTTGTCGTACCGCAACACCATCGGCAAATATCCCCACTTGATCCAGTATCACACGCTCACCGTGCTTCAGGGCCTGATATAAACAGGCGGCATCATCCGGTTCCACACCAATGATCTTGATCGAAGGTCTTACGGCCTTCACATAGGCAGTCACACCGGCAATCAATCCACCACCGCCCACCGGGACAAAGATCGCGTCCAGAGGACCCTCATGCTGATTCAGGATCTCCATACCCACTGTCCCCTGCCCGGCAATGACTTCTTCATCATCATAGGGATGGATAAAGGTCAGATCACGTGCGGCGGCCAGTTCTCTGGCATGGGTATAGGCATCATCATAGGTATTACCGTGTAACACCACTTCAGCATTATGTTGTTTGACAGATGTAACCTTGATACCGGGTGTGGTACGCGGCATGACAATCACGGCTTGCAGGCCCAGCCTTGCAGCAGCCAGCGCAACACCCTGGGCATGATTACCGGCCGAAGCGGCAATGACGCCTTTTTGACGTGCCGCTTCGGAAAGATGGATGATCTTGTTATAGGCCCCACGCAATTTAAAAGAAAAGACCTGTTGCATGTCTTCCCGTTTCAGCAGAATGGTATTTTCCAAACGCCGTGACAAGCCCCTGGCGATCTCCAGCGGTGATTCCTGCGCCACGTCGTAGACGGGCGCCTGTCGGATCATTTCAAGGTATTTTTCCAGCATGGGTCCTGTTCATCAGCAGATTTTCTGTGTCCTGCTGGATATAGCAGGCAGAGTCCTAATATAATGGGTGGCGCGCAGTCCAACAATGCCTTGTGCCAAAAAGCGCCCCTTTTTCCCCTGGATGCCGGCCGTTACCGGCTCAAACGGAGTAAAAAATGACTCAAGATGAAATGAAACAGGCCGTGGCCAAAGCGGCTATCGACTATATCGAAGCCGGCACCATTGTCGGTGTAGGCACCGGCTCTACCGCCAACTTCTTTATTGATGAACTGGCCAAAATCAAGGGCAAGATTGAAGGCACCGTCGCCAGTTCCATTGCCAGCGCCGATCGACTCAAGGGACATGGCATTCCGGTATTCGATCTGAACAGCGTTTCCGAAATCGCCGTCTATGTAGATGGCGCGGATGAATCCAACAAACACCTGCACCTGATCAAAGGCGGCGGTGGTGCGCTGACCCGGGAAAAGATCGTGGCTGCCGCCAGCAGCAAGTTCGTTTGTATCGCCGATGAATCAAAACTGGTGGATCGTCTGGGCAAGTTCCCCCTGCCGGTGGAAGTCATCCCCATGGCGCAAAGCCTGGTGGCCCGTGAGATCATCAAAAAAATCGGCGGCCAACCCAAATTGCGTGAAGGTTTCACCACCGATAACGGCAACATCATCCTGGATATCCATGGTCTTGATATCATCGATCCGGTGAAAACCGAAGAGATCCTCAACGACATCACCGGCGTGGTGACCAATGGTCTGTTCGCCATGAAGCCGGCCACTGTCCTGCTGCTCGGTTGTCAGGACGGGGTTAAAACCATCGATTGATGCTGCCCCTGACCAATGATACCCCGCTTCCTCATCACGGTCGGTATTACACTGGTTATTCTCGGACTCCTCTGGCCCTGGCTGCACAAGTCAGGGCTGTTCCGTCTCCCCGGTGACATCGTCATCGAACGGGAAAATTTCAAAGTCTATTTTCCGATTACCAGCGCCATTCTAATCAGCGTCATCCTGAGTCTGATCTTCTGGTTGTTGAGGCGTTAGAACAACGAAAGAATTTCAAGGCAACAAACAATAAAAACCCCCCGTACCGGGTAAACCCGGCCGGGGGCTGCACAGACTGACTTACAGACCGATCCTAGAAGATGTGTGTCAACTGTACTGATGTACGTGCATCGATCCCATCAACTTGCGCATTGGGACCGGCGCCCGTCGCAAATTTAATGGCTTCCACATCACGCATTTCGTGGTTGAAGGAGACACGGGTCTTCTTGTTAAGGTGGTACTGGGCACCGATGGTGGTGGTTACCCATTCAGTTTCAAACTGATCCCCTTCAAGACGGTTGTAGACTTCATAACGGCCATCGATTTCCCAGTTGGTGCCCGGCACATAATAGCCCACGTCGAGATAATAGGCGCTGGCGGTACCGTTTTCACCGTTACCGGGTGCGCCGGCAGGGTTCATATCGAAAGTGGCCGATTGTGGTCCGACCATGATCATCCCGTCCGCCTTGTTGTATTCAAAGCGGGCGCGGAACGGCATCTTCAAATAGGCTACACCGGCGCCGGAACGTTTGCGGTCATAAGCGACAGGGTTGTGCGTGCTGTCATTGGTGTTATCCAGCAGGCGCTTGCCGCTCTGGCTCCAGGCAAAGAACTTCATACCTTCACGACGCGCACCCTGACCGCCATACACCAGTTCGGAAGACCAGTACAGGTAGGTATCCTTGTTGGAGTCGTTGTCAGTGGTATTCAGGCCGTTACCGTTACCCATCATCACAGAATAGCTGTGTTCCCAGTTGCCCATCTTGAAGGTATCAAAGACCTGCACACCGGTATCACGGGCCGCACCGACGGAATCTTCAAAACCGTTCAGGCTGGTGCCGATAGGCAGTGTTTGTGGCGATATGTTGGCTGTGTAGTTCTGATTGGGTACTCGCTCAATCAATTGCTGGGCGGCATAGTTGGTGAAGTTCACATAATCGAAGATCATGATACCCTGATAGACTTCTTCCGATCCCGGTGTTTTGAACAGACCAACACGAACCTTGGCGCCCTTGATGTGATTCAGGGTGATACTGGCATCGGTGATTTTGGCGGAACCGCCATCCGGTGCAGTGATGCCGTTGTTACCAAATTCCGCCAGGAAGAAGTAGTTTACCTTGCTGTCCAGCGGCATACCGGCACCGCGCACACCGATACGGGCACGGTTGATGTTAAAGGTTTCCTGCGTGGTAAAATCAGGACCGATCAATTTCGGCGGGATGTAACCCTGTCCGGCGTTGGGTGTACTGCTGTCAGATTGATACTGTGCCTGGATAAATCCCCAGACCTTGGCGCGCGGTGCTGAATCAGTCGGTTCTGTACCCTGCAACATCAACCAGTTGGCCGCCTGGGCGCTTTGTACCATACCACCTGCAAGCAAGGCGCAGGCAACGAATTTTGCGGTTTTGTTTAATACTGTTTTCATTTATTTTTTCCTCCCGTTACTCAGCCTGGATTAAGGCTTAACCAGGGTATAACCCTTCTTCACCAGATCGACGATCTGAACAACACCGGCCGGTACGGTCTTGGCATTGCTGTTCAACTCAGGCGCATAGCCCAGCTTCTTGCTCATGGCCTTGACTGTGTTGGAACAGGCGCTGAAACGTACGCCGTTGCCGGCCAGACTGCTGATGCGATCCTTGTTGGAGTTTTCAGCAAATAACAGACGCAGGCCCGGACCAAACGCAACGATCTCAACATCAACCCGATCCTGGCCGTAGTGCTTGATAAGGTTATTGGCAACATTCAGTACGAGAGTCTGTTTCATTGGATTGGGATCGCTGATTTGCAGGACCACTTTGACATCAGCAAAGTCTTTTGCTGCATGCGCTGACATACTGAACATGGCCACTACAGCCATACACAGCAACAGCATTTGCTTAACGTGTAATAATTTCATTGGTAAGTCTCCCCAAATTTTAAGAATTGTTCTAAATTAAACACCATCCATGGTGTAAAACCTTTCCTGAAATGGAATACATCGTGGTAGACGTATCACCCGCACTTTTATTCCAGAAAAAAACAAAAAATTTAAATAAGTATATTATTAACTGCTTATATATAGTGTTTACAGACACTTGCGTGCCTGTTAACTGAGTTGTTTTCTCAGGCATAGGGAATAAATTTCGTTGTCGTTGCGTCTTGTTATATAGTGCGCGCGGGGAGTATTACGTTAAGGCAATGATAATGAAGAATCCATTGAAGCTGTATTGCCTCAATCAGGAATTTAAAACAAGACTGATCGAGAGTCGTACCCGTTTATATCGCATCGCCTATAGCTGGTGTCATGAACACCCGCTGGCTGAAGATCTGGTGCAGGAGACCCTGACCAAGGCCTTGAAGAACAGTAACCAGTTGCGTGACCATGCAGCGATGGACAGTTGGTTATTCGGTATATTAAATAACAACTGGCGTGACTATCTGCGCCGCAAGAAGGATCTGGATAATATTGATGACGTGGTGTTGAAGAGTCCCCTCACACCGGAACGTCAGTTTGAACGACAGGAGATCACAACCCTGGTCAGAAAACACATGGAAGAGCTGACCATCGGTCAACGCCAGGTATTGAGCCTGGTGGACCTGCAGGGTTTCTCCTATGATGAAGTAGCAAAAGCACTGGATATACCAGTCGGCACAGTGATGAGCAGACTATCCAGGGCAAGAAAACAACTGGCTGAATCTCTGCTTGAATATCAGCCGGTAAATAATAAAGAGACGACCAGGGTTATCAGGAGAATTATATGAGCAACGGTATCCGGTATTCCGATGAATTTCTGAATGCCTATCTGGATAACGAACTTGAACAGGCGGACAAGGCACGTCTGCTTGCCGACTTGCGCCGGGATGAAGTCTTGAACCGCCGCCTGTGCCAGTTACAACGCGTCCATAACATGGTGCAACTGGCCTATCATGATATTGATATGCCTGAAGCCACAGTGCAATCGCAACCGAAGCAAGGCTCCAGACGCTATCGTTTTGCAACCGCCGCCGCTGTATTGCTGCTGGCAGGTGTCACATCAGGCTGGTTTGGACACCAATATATGAACAGCTCACCCGGACTGGTCGACCTGGCAGGCAGTATCTACAACACGCCGGCCAATCAATCCGGTGAATGGCGTGTCATTCTGCACGTCAGCACCAAAGATCCCTTTAAGTACGAAACCATCCTGGATGAAACAGAAACTCTGCTGCGCACCTCCAGTGAAAACAAACAAAAGGTGATCGTGCAGATCCTGGGTAACTCGGCCGGACTGGCCATGCTGACTGATGACAAATCTTCCTATTCGACCCGGCTCGCCGACCTGCAACAGCGCTATCCCAATCTGCTGTTGGCCGCCTGCGGCAAAACACTGGAAAGACTCAAGCTGAACAACAAGCCCATGCCCAAACTGTTGTCTGCCGCCAGGGTTGTTCCTTCGGCCTTGAATGAAGTGATGCAAAAACAGAAAGAAGGCTGGACTTATATCCGCATCTAGTACTAGAGCAGGACGCGCTCTATGCCGCCCTGCTCAATGTTTCGAATAAAGTCTTTTTGCCAGTGCTTGCCCAGCATCAGGCCGGCCAGCTCCACCACAATGTAGTCCGTCTTCAGGCCGGTGGTATGCCGGTAACGGGACAAGCCCTGCTGACAGGCCGGGCAGGAGGTCAACAGTTTGACTTCCTTTTTGGATACCTTGTCCTTACCGGTATACCCCTTGATCCCCTGTTGCAGTTCTTCCAGCTTGCGATAACGCACCTGGGCGGCGATGTCCGGACGTGAGGTGGCAAAGGTTCCGGCTTCACCGCAGCAACGATCCGATAACCGCACTTCCTGACCCAACAGGGTGGAGGCAACGCGTACCGGGTTGTAGGTCTTCATCGGTGTATGACACGGATCATGGTAGAGATATTTCACATCACCGGACTCTTCCAGCTTGACACCCTTCTCCATTAAATACTCATGAATATCCAGTAATCGGCAACCGGGGAAAATTTTCTGGAACTGGTATTGTTGCAGTTGATCCATGCATGTACCGCAGGAGACCAGCACGGTTTTGATATCCATGTAGTTCAGGGTATTGGCGACACGATGGAACAAGACCTGATTATCCACTGAAATACGTTTGCCCCGCGCCGCATCACCACTGGAGGTTTGCGGGTAACCGCAACACAAATAGCCCGGCGGTAACACCGTCTCGGCACCGGTTTCGTATAACATGGCCAGCGTGGCCAGCCCCACCTGACTGAACAGTCGCTCGGAACCACAGCCCGGGAAATAAAACACGGCATCAGACTCTTCAGTCACTTTGGCCGGATTACGCAGGATCGCCACCGTCTTGTTATCTTCCAGATCCAGCAGCGCACGCATGGGTTTGGCCGGGACATTGGAGGGCAAGGGCGTGCTGACAAAGTGCACGATCTGGCTGTTCACACCTGACTTGCCGGTGGTGGACTGTGGCTGATGTCGTTTATTGTGCGGCAGCAAGACCTGTGCAGCCCGATAGGCCAGACGTTGCGCCTTGTAACCGATACGGATCACCAGTTTACGCATGAGATTGATGAGTCGGGGATCGGAGATATTCAGATACAACAGGCCCAGCCAGGTGCCGATGTTACGACTCTTCTGCTTGCGAGCGCGCAGGATACTGCGCATGGTAACCGAGACATCGCCAAAGTCGATGTTCACCGGACAGGGATTCAGACACTTGTGACACACGGTACAGTGATCCGCCACATCATTCATCTCCTTGAAGTGACGAATGGAGATCCCGCGCCGGGTCTGTTCTTCGTAGAGGAAGGCCTCGATGATCAAACCGGTAGCCAGGATCTTGTTGCGCGGCGAATAGAGCAGGTTGGCACGGGGAATATGCGTGTTACAGACCGGTTTGCACTTGCCGCAACGCAAACAATCCTTGATGGCGGTGTTCAATGCACCCAGCTCGCTGGCCTCCAGGATCAGGGCCTCCTGTTCCACCAGTCGCAGAGACGGTGTGTAGGCATTATTCAAACCGGCGCCGGCTTGCAATTTGCCGGGATTAAAGGTGTTGGCGGGATCGACCTGTTGTTTGTACTTGTTGAAGTCACTCAGCAGCCCCCGATCCAGGAAGGCCAGTTTGGTGATCCCGATACCGTGTTCACCGGAGATCACACCGCCCAGTGATTCGGCCAGTTGCATAATGCGCGATACCACCTGATCCGCCTCATGCAACATGGCATAGTCGTTGGAGTTGACCGGGATATTGGTATGAACGTTGCCATCACCGGCATGCATGTGGGTGGCGACAAACAGACGACTGGAGCGGATCTTTGCATGAAGCTGATCCAGTCGCTCCCGCAATGCGGCGAATTCCTGGCCGTTAAAGATATCACGCAAGGGCTGGGCAATACTCTTGCGATAGGAGATACGCAACACCCGCCGTTGCAGCATGTGAAACACGGTTTCACCGCCTTGCAGTGCCGAGCGGACTTCATCACTCAACAAACCGGCATACTCGGCGGCTGGTTTATCCATATCATCCAGAATCGCCTGCCATTGACGACTGACACCACTCAGCACCTCTCTGGCGGTTTGTATCTTGCTGTTGATCAGGGCATGTATCTCGGCATCGTCAGTCTCTGCCGGAGCCTGTCCGGCCACCACCTTGTGCAGTTCAGGCAGATCGCCGGCCAGATAGTGATCCACGGACTGGATCATGGCCAGCTTGTTGCGGGTGGAGAGTTCAATATTGATCCGTTCGATACCGTCGTTGTAGTCGGCAAGCCGGGGTAACGGAATGACCACGTCCTCATTGATCTTGAAGGCATTGGTATGGGCGGCAATGGCTGCTGTGCGTGCACGATCCGCCCAGAAACGGTGTCTGGCCTCGGCACTGACAGCGATAAATCCTTCACCTTCTCTCGCACCCGCCATGCGCACCACTTCATTGGCGGCATCGGCTACGGCGCTTTCCTTGTCACCTGCCACATCCACCAACAAAACCATCTTGGGGAGATCGAGACGGGCCGCCTTGGTGGTATAGCGCACGGCACGCACATAGCGTTCATCCAGATGTTCCATACCCGCCAGTTGCACATCCGCCAGACTGTCCAGATAATCCTTGGTCTCCACAATGGCCGGCACCGCCTGGCGCAAATCATTGCCAAAGAATTCGAGACATACTGTGCGAATAAACGGCGGCATGCGATGGACCACAAATTCCGCCGAGGTGATGATGCCGTCACAGCCTTCTTTCTGGATACCGGGCAGACCTTCGAGAAACTTGTTGGTGACATCCTTACCCAGCCCCTGCTTGCGCAGCTTGCTGCCCGGAATGCGTAACAGCTCGGGTTTACCCTGCACTGTTTTGCCATCGGCTGCATAGCGGGTCAGACGAAATACTGCTTCAGGCTGTTCATGGATCTTGCCCAGATTGTGATTCAAGCGTTCCACATCCAGACGACTTGCATCCGGCATGACCATGCGCCATGAGACCAGATTATCCAGGGTGGTTCCCCACAAAACAGCCTTCTTGCCACCGGCATTCATGGCCACATTGCCGCCAATACAGGAGGCGTCCTGGGAAGTGGGATCAACGGCAAACACATAACCGGCCGCTTCGGCCCGTTCCGCAACACGTTTGGTTACGACACCGGCACCGGTGCGGATCACGGCAGCGGTCTGTTGATAAGCGGCGGTTTCACCCGACAAAGCCCGCACCTCCACCTTGCCCAGACTGTCGAGTTTTTCGGTATTGATCACCACGCAGGTATCCGTTAACGGCACCGCGCCACCGGTATAACCGGTGCCGCCGCCGCGGGGAATAATGCTCAAGCCCAGTTCAATACAGGTCGCAACAACCTGTTGCACTTCTTCTTCACTATCCGGTGTTAACACCACCAGCGGAAATTCCACACGCCAGTCCGAGGCATCGGTAACATGAGAAACACGGGCCAGACCATCGAAACTGATATTATCGCGGCGGGTCACCTTCCCCAGCCGTTGCAGGATCAGCTTGCGTAAATCATATTGCCGGGGGAACCAGGCCTCGAATTCCGCCACCGCCTGCTTGGCCCGTTCCGCCAGTTGCAGGGCCAGCTCATTTTCTGAGGCACGGGTAATGATCTGATCCAGTCGATGGTGCAGGGCGTGGACCAGTGAGGCCCGCCGTTTGCGATTGGACAATAAATCGTCCTGAATGAAGGGGTTGCGACTGACCACCCAGAGGTCACCCAGGACCTCAAACAACATCCGCGCCGAACGGCCGGTGACCCGTTCACCCCGCAGGGTGTTCAGGGCCTCCCACATCTCCTCACCCAGAAAACGAATGACGATTTCCCGGTCGGAAAAGGAGGTGTAGTTATAGGGGATTTCGCGGATGCGGCTGGTTGACATGATATCCGGGTTAAATATTAGGAGTTGCTGATTTTAGCATGGATAAAGGCCGAAAATCTGCCACTGAACCGGGCAGGTGGTTCAATCCGACCAGGCGGAATCCCGGGAATTCGCTGACGGTTCAAAGGTATACCCGAAACGGGCCATGGCATCGCGCAGGATGGGCTCCACCTCCAGCAGGTGCTGATAATAATTCTTGTATCGGTAACGTGAGGAGGTATAAATTTTTTGCGTGACCTGGGCGTAGCTGGCGGTTTTCGCAATTTGCTTGCTCTTGTAAAACTCCAGACAGGCATCCTCCCAGGGCAAGCCGACAAATTCCAGCACCCGATGTGCATATTCCTCAGTTTGATCGACCAGGTCCTCATAACGCAACTCCAGATATCGCATATCCAGCACAGACTTGTAATGTTCGGCAGTCTCCATCATACCCGCGTAGTGCGTTGCGATATCAGTCATGCAGGATGTATAGCGGTTTCCGTGTGTCAGGTTCGCCATATACGAGGAGAGACATACATCCATCGGATGGCGAACAATATGGATAATCGCCGCCTTTGGAAAAAGCATATTAATCATGCCCAGATAGGCCAGATTATGCGGCATCTTGTCAGTAAACAGTTTATCACCCTGCTGCAAGACCCCCTGTTGAGCCACCCGATCCAGGTAATGCTTTCTCAGTTGCTCCAGCACAGCGGTATCGACCTTGCCTGGTTCCAGCAAAACAGCCGGATAGCCTGCATTTTCCCCGGACCTTGCAGCCAGCTTGTCAGTTGTCTCGTTGATAAACATCAACTCTCCACAGGCCGCCACCTGTGAATGTGCAGCAAGAATTTTTTCCAGCAAAGTGGTTCCCGAACGCGGAAATCCGACAATAAATACAGGTTGAGTCTGTGAGGGATCAACGTTCTCGCAACGCGGCATATTACGCGTATAGTCTTTATTATAGACCTCACGCAGACTGCGAAATTTTTCTGCTGATGCCTCCCTTTCATAGACTTTACCCAGGGTCCGGTTTTTTAACTCATTTGCTTTTACCAGATTAGCGTATGCGGCATCATAATCCTGAATGACATCCATCACCCTGGCTCGCTCAAAGTAATAATCAACAACAACATGCTGGTTTTGTTCCTTATTTTCAGTAAGTAACAATTCGATATGATCAAGTTCTGCCACTGCTGCCGTATTATTTTTTTGGCGTGACAGACACTTTACCAGTGTAATTCGCGGAGAAATATCGTCAGGTTCAATCCTGATTGCCCGCTGCGCCAGCTCTATCGACTCTTCAAGATGATTTCTCAATTCCTCCATAGCTGCCCAGCGCGTCAAAATATAGGCATTATTCGGTTCCACCTTATCCATGTTGCGGTAAACTTCACTTGCCTTGTCAAATTGCCGCGTCTCTACATAAAACCGTGTCAGACCTGATTTCACAAACTGGCTGTTTGGATAGCGTTGTTTAAGCATATCCAGCTTTGACTCTGCCTCAACAAATCGCTGTCTATGTGTCAGGAAATTAACGTAAAACAGTACAACATGCATATTGTCCGGTGCGTATTGCATGGCCAGTTTAAAACAGTGCTCCGCCCCGGCTAATGCGAATTGAAACAGCAAAATGCTCCCCATGGTTGCCAATGCCTCGGCATGATAGGGATCCAGATCTATTGCTTTTTTGATATATTTTGCTGCGGTGGAAAAGTTACTCTGATAAAAATATTCTGTACCCAGACAATAATTGGTATTGGCATTTTCGGGGTATAACGTTACCGCCCGTTGATACAATTCAAAGGCATCATTCCCTCGACCAACCTCCTCATACAATTTTCCGATATTCAACAGGGCATCAACGTTATTTTTATCTGTTGCCAGAATCTGTTCGAAATAGCGTTTGGCCTGTCCCCAGTCACCGGCCAGTTGCCAGTAGTTGCCAAGGTTCTTGATAATTTCGGGGTCAGACGGTGTGATCTGAAATGCCTTTTGCAAATTTTCCAGTGCCGATGGCAATTCACCTTTTTCCAGCAACAATGCGCCCAGATTATTATAGGCGGCTGAAAACCCGGCATTAATCTGCATGGCCTTGTGATAGGCATCTTCTGCTTCGGCATACCGGCCAAGCCGGTGAGTAACAGCACCCAAATTACAGTACACTTCCGCCGTACACATACCCAGCTCAATCGCCTTCAGATAGGACGCAACGGCATCATCAAAACGATTGGCAGCTCGATAGATATTTCCCAGATTGTTCCTTGCCGACGCCATTGCAGGCTGTAATTCAATGGCCTGTCGACAATTCTCCAATGCTTCATTCAGCTTGTTTTGTTCAAGCAGAACCAGCGCCAGGTTGTTGAATGCCTCGGCATTTTTTTTGTCAATCTTGATCAAACGGGTAAAGGCATCAGCAGCGGCGGCAAACTCACCCAGATAATATCGTGACACGCCCAGCACCTGCCAGGCGACCGGCTCCAGGGGATGAACCTGTGTAAATAATGACGCAGCCCGTATTGCAGAGTGATAATCACCGGACTCAAACGATAAGATGGCCTGTTCCAGATTTGCTGCAGGATTGGCAACAGTACCCGTCCCGGTATTACCAAAACAACATTTCTTGAACTTTTTACCACTGCCACAGGGGCAGGGATCATTTCGACCGGTCATAGTGTTTTCCCCTCGCAGCAGGGACAAGATAGAAAAACAGAATTTTACCAAGTGACAAAACCGGTCGCCACACCAAACCAGTAAATCAGGGTTAAGAATAAAAAACGGGGTCCGAAGACCCCGTTAAGTACTGCTTTGATATATCTATTATTATTAGATATTAGATGTTGACGCGCAGGCCGACAGACATTGTAGTGTTGTCTGTGGTGCCGTCGCCCTGAACGGAGCTGTAACCACCGAACAGACGAACTTTCTTGCTGTAGTTGTGGATAGCGCCGACAGTCAGGTAAGTACCGTCGTTGTCGTTGGTAGCACCGTCGTCAGTATCCTGCATACCGTAAGATACAACAATGGTATTGTTGCCGGACTTCATCTGTAAGCTGAGGTACATGTTGGTAACGTCAGTACCGTTATTGTCGATCATTTCGTACTGACCCATAACAGCTGTACCGCCACCCAGGTCGAACTTGCCACCCAGCTTGTTGGCGCTGTAGTCAGCCTTGGAAGTACCACGATCTACACCTGACAGGAAGGCTTCAAAGTTGCCGCCGCCGAAAGACAGGGCATAGGTCATCTGACCGTCATCACCTTGACCGTCGTTGTCAGTGTCAGTTTCGTCAGGGCTGAAAGTCAACCAGAAATCAACTGTACCGAACTTGTTCTTGTAACCAAGAGCGTTGTTGATGAAGCCATTGTGGCCCATGGTGCTGCCGGACATACCGTAGTTGCCGCGAGCTTCCAGAGTAGTGGTGACGAACGGATCGTACTTAACACCACCGGTGTATTTGTAAGCAGATTTCAGGGTACCGATTTCGATAGAACCGAAACCGCCTTTCAGACCGGCAGCGATTTCACGAACACGCAGGGCGTTACCGCGAACGGTTACACTGTGTGTGTGAGCATTTGGGCCAGTCAGCGCAGTACCGGTTGTATCTTTGGCGTCTCCGAATTCAGAATCATCGTTACCACCAACGAAGTCAAATTCAGCAACAGCGAATGCGCTCATGCCGTCGCCCAGATCTTCTGAACCCTTAATACCGATACGGCCACGTTCTTTATCCACGATACCCATAGTTGAAGAAGTGCCGGTATCAACCTGAGCCAACTCAAACTGGATGTGGGCGTATGCAGTCGCTTCAGCCTGGGCAGCCATAGGAGCAGCCATAGCAGCGCCGATAGCCAGAGCAATCAGTTTCTTATTCATAATTTATAATCTCCTAATTTCTTATTCTCGAGTAGTGAGTTTGAAAAAGAGAGTTAGGTTAACCAAACTCGAACGTTTTTATACCGAAGTGGGACAGGAGAAGCAACATTTTTTTTCAAAAATACAACAGATGAAAATTATGTTGTATTCATACAACATAATACTGTGCGCTCTTTTTACCATTGCCTTTGCCAAATGGTTTTATCCACATCAGAAAGACACTTAACCAATTGTTATTGCTGAATATTTTTCGACACATATTAAGTAGGTATATGAAAATTGGCTGCGGATTTGATACAACACTGATCATGGTGAATATTTCATCAATTATTATCCTGATGTGAACCAGGTCACATCTGAATTAATATTTAATGAGTTACTAATATTGTTTTTACTGCACATCCACTTAATCCAGATGATGATTATGGATATAAAAGCAGATTCAAACACCACCATGATCGGAAGACATGCACATGATTTCAGAAATACTTCTTACAAAATTCTTCTTGCCGACGACCGATATACATAAAACGGGACAAAATCTGTCCCGTTTATGTACATGTATGAACGCCATTTCAACGAGCAAACTAGAACTTCAGTACCATACCGGCACCCATGAAGGTATCTTCTGAGGAAACCGGACCGGTGTCAGACTGCACAGAGGTATACATCACGTAACCGGTGGTCTTTTTATCAAATTTGTAGTCGTATCCAACGGCTGTCAACGTGCTTTCTGTGACTGTCGCGGCATTATCTTCCACCATAATGTACTGCGCCTTGAGCTTGCCGTTATCGCCGGCCTTCATATTGAAGCTGAGACCAATCCAGTCTTCTTCCGCTGTTGCAGCAGCAGGCTTTTCCACACCTGTCTGGTAGAGCAGACCCAACTGCATCTCTGCCATCTTGTAAGTGACAACCATGCGCGTCAGCGAATCGCTTGCCAGATTTTCGCCGTTTTCATAGCTGTCCTGGGCCAGTGCAATATACAAAGGACCTGCGTTATAACTGACAGAGAATGAAACAGTATCAGCCGGGCCGGTATCCGCAGTGCCGCCTGTGCCATTATCTTCACCTGGAGCGACGGCGATGGCATAACCAAAATCACCGGATTTACCCTTCAGAGCCACGATATTATCAAAGCGGTGCTCACCGTCCTGGGCGCCGGCATGCTTCAGATCGCCATCAGTATCACCAAATTGGTCAAACTTGCCCTGAGCCATTTTCAATGGTGTATCGTGACGACCAATGATGAACTCACCAAACCCACCTTTCAGACCCACATACTGGTTACGACGCACAATACCGGCTGTGCCGTCACCGGCGCTGACAAGATCACTATCCGGATTAACGCCAAATTCAATCTTGTAAATACCACTCAGGCCATTGCCAAAATCACGCGAGCCCTTTACCCCAAGACGTGAGTCATGGCTGCGGACCTGCCAGTTGTCAACCGCCGTGACACCGCCGGCCTCTTCGGTAACCTGGCCATACGACATGTGTACACGACCATAAACAGTCACATCGTCGGCGGACTGTGCCACAACAGGCAACAGCAGTGCACTTGCAACGGTTAAACTGATGAGATTCTTCTTCATGGATACTCCCCATAAACATAATTGTTTGAAATAAATGTGCCCTGTAGCCGACATTCTTAATGAGCTTGAATACACGACACCTCAGCGAGAGGTAACTTACCCGTGTTTTATTACAGAATTCCTTCAAGACCGGAGAGAGTGGTTGACTGAGTGAAAACTTCATATAACTGCAATACAACAGATGAAATATGACAATTTAAATTCACAGGAGAAAATAAATAAAAAAGGCCCATCTTTTCAGATGGGCCTTTTTGTTTTGGCTGGGGAACCAGGATTACTCGGTGCTTCCTGCACCTCGCCCGAAGGGCCGTCGTCGCCCACACTACGGGCTCCAACGTTCACCATCGCCTTCCATGGCGATGGTGTCGAACCCCGGTTCTCATCCTCGTTCCCTTAAAGTGAAAAAGGCCCATCTGAAAAGATGGGCCTTTTTGTTTTGGCTGGGGAACTAGGATTCGAACCTAGATTGACGGAGTCAGAGTCCGCTGTCCTGCCGTTAGACGATTCCCCAGGAGATCATTGAGAACCCTCGCCTGAGGACAAGCACCAGGCTTGAATCGGTATTAACGCTTGGAGTACTGCGGACGTTTACGCGCTTTGTGCAAACCGACTTTCTTGCGTTCCACTTCACGAGCATCACGGGTTACATAACCGGCACGACGCAAGGGTGAACGCAGGTTCTCATCAAACTCGATCAGGGCACGGGTGATACCGTGACGAATAGCACCGGCTTGTCCGGTGTTACCACCGCCTTTAACAAAAACCTTGATATCAAACTTGCTTTCAACATCAACCAGTTGCAAGGGTTGACGGACCACCATCCGGGCTGTTTCACGGCCGAAATACTTGTCCAGCGGAAGATTGTTAACCGTGATTTCGCCATTTCCGGCGCGAAGATAAACACGGGCGCTGGAATTCTTGCGGCGACCGGTGCTGTAAAACTGTTCAATTGCCATGGTACTGATTTCCTGACCTGAAGTTTAATTAAATTTCCAGTGGCGCAGGTTGCTGCGCAGCATGACCGTGCTCGGCTCCGGCATACACCCTCAATTTACGGAACATGGCACGACCAAGAGGATTCTTGGGCAGCATGCCCTTGACGGCGATTTCCAGGATCTGCTCCGGCGCCTTGGCGCGCAGCTTCTGGAGAGAGATGCTTTTCAGACCACCCGGATAGCCGGTGTGGTGATGGTACATCTTGTCCGTTTCCTTGTTCCCGGTCACTTTCACCTTGTCGGCGTTGATAACCACGATGTAGTCACCGGTATCCACATGCGGGGTGTATTCCGCCTTGTGCTTACCGCGTAAACGACGGGCGATTTCAGCCGCCAGGCGACCAAGTACCTTATCGGTAGCATCTACCACGAACCAGTCCCGTTTTACGGTTTCCGGATTTGCACTGAAGGTTTTCATATCTTTCCTGTCCCGCAATATCAATCTGTTGCAAAAAAGAGGCGGAATATTAATAAAATCAGATACAAGATACAAGCGATATTTGGCCGGATTTAGCCGTTTTGGCTGTCCGGCCATCTATATCAGGCATTCCTGCCCTGAATCCAAAAAAAAAGCGCGGTAAAGGGGAAACCGCGCTTAAATATACCACCATAAGGAGGATGGAGGAGTCAAAAACTGATTGCTTAAAAACAATTAGTAATTAAGTATTTGCTAATATACTGAACCAGTTCACACAAGTCAATTTATTTTTTAAACCCGGTCTTAATTGACCAAAACATAAAAGGATAGATTTTTCAAAAAGTTAGATATTACAGCTGGGAATAGGAAAGATTACCGTCAAAGAAAAGACGTTATTGCCAGGCCTGTTTGACAAAATCCCGGACCACACTGAGTTGCCCATGGAAAAAATGACCGGCGGACTCGATCCAGTGGTAATCGGGTCGGGGAACAAGCTGGTCGACCCAATCGGAGACCGCCCCGGCATCAATCACCTCATCCTGCCCGCCCTGCAGAATCGCACAAGGAACAGCGATTTGAGTGACCAAAGAAAGATCATAGAGGGTGACCGGTGGGGCTACTAATATAATCCGTTCCGCCCCGGCGGCCTGATAGGCGTTGACCGTGATATAGGCCCCGAAAGAAAATCCCGCCAGCCAGACAGGCGAATCCGGATGTCGATTTCGCACCCAGTCCACTATCGAAAGCAGGTCAGCAGTCTCCCCCCTGCCGTCGTCAAATTCCCCTTCTGACTCTCCAATACCACGAAAATTGTAGCGGACACTGGCCATCCCCAGATCTTCCACGCCTCGCGCCAGGATGTGGACCACTTTATTGGTCAGGCTGCCACCGTAAAGGGGGTGGGGGTGACTGATGATGACGACAGGTTCACCGGGATTCGGGCATTGCCCATTCGGGTAGGCTGACAACAACTCCTGCCGGCCCGCCGGACCGGTAATCAATTGCTTGCCGCCGATACAGTCCTGACTCACTTTGTCTGTCCCGGGATCAGCAGCCGCTCCACGATACGGCCATGCCGGAGGTGTTCTGTCATGATCTCTTCAATATCCTCTTCATCCACATAGGTGTACCAGGTTTCTTCCGGGTAGATCACGATAACCGGACCTTCTGTGCAGCGCCCCAAACACCCCGCCAGATTCACCCTGACACCGCCTTCCCCCGCCAAACCCAGTTGCTTGCTGCGTTGCTTGGCGAAATCACGCATCGCTCGCGCATTATGGTTGGCGCAACAGGCTTCGCCCGCATCACGCTGGTTGGTACAGAAAAAGAGATGATATTTGTAGTATGACACGACTGCCTCGCAGACCGGGGAAATGACAAGTTTATCAATAACAGAAAGCGGTGGCATCCTGCATCGCTGAACAATTAAAATAACCAATGGATAGCACTCTAACCACACCGTCCGGCCCGCCATTGACCGAATCAATTCACACAAGTATTAATCTGCTGGCGGATCGCTGTGTGAAATGCGGTCTCTGCCTGCCCCACTGCCCAACCTACAGTGAGGCCCAGAATGAAAACGAATCGCCCCGCGGTCGCATCGCCCTGCTGCAGGGACTGGTGAATGGGCGGTTGCACTACAGCGCAACCCTGGCCTCACACCTGGACCATTGCCTGCTGTGTCGTCGCTGTGAGCGGGTTTGTCCCTCCGGTGTTAAATACGGCCGGCTGCTGGATAAATCCCGCCAATGGATGTTTGAAAAAGGCCTGCGGAGAAACCGTTTTGCAGGGTTCATGTTGTCCTTCCTTACCCACAAGCGGCGCCTGAAAACGGGACTGTTTCTGGTGCGACTTTATCAGCGCAGCGGCCTGCAATTTTTGTTTCGCATGACGGGTTTGCTCCGCCTGTTGCGCCTGGAGCATCTGGACAACCTGTTACCGGATTCCATCGCCGGCACGCAGAAATGGTTGACGACCGTACCGACAAGCGGCAAAAAAATCGGCCGCGTTGGATTGTTTACCGGCTGTCTGGGTGAACAGTTGGACAGTCATCTCATCGACTGCAGTATCAAATTACTGAACAGGCTCGGATACGATGTCCTGCTGCCGTCACGACAAACCTGTTGTGGCGCCATGCATCAACATCACGGCGATATTGTCGCCGCATTGGCCCTGGCGGAACAGAATATTCAGGCCTTTGCAGAGACCGACCAGCTGGTATATCTGGCAACCGGTTGTGGTGTGAGTTTGCAGGATTATGCAAACCTGCCCTGGCGGGACGCTGAACAAGTCAACCGCGCCGCTGAGTTCGTCGCCCGTGCGAGAGAGATCACCGACTTTATCAATCAGTGTGATCTGGGATCACTGCCATTGCAGCCATTACCGGTCAAAATCAGTATGCACTCCCCTTGCAGCGAAGCCAATCAGCAAACTTCCCGGCAACTCCTGCAACATATTCCCGAAATTGATCTTGAACTGTTGTCCAAAGATCGTTGCTGCGGGAGTGCAGGCAGCTACATGTTGACCCAACCGGCACTCGCCGCGCAGCTGCGCGATAAAACCATAAGCCAAATCAGTCATTCCGATGCCGATATTGTCACCACCACCAATCTCGGTTGTGCCCTGCATTTACGTACAGCTTTACCCAAGCACATCAGGCTGTTGCATCCCATCGAAGTTCTGTCTGCACAACTGTTCAAAGAGGATGGAGACAAATAATCAAATCTGGCACGTGATTTGCTACTATTTCCGAACGCGATAACGGCAAATCACTATCACCGAGAGGGCTACACAATGATCGTCCACTTAAAAGAATCGTTGCTGTACATATTGTTATTTTTCTTTATCTTCTTCGCCGGATTTTCTGATGCCGCCGAACGTCCTCTCCGGATCGGTGTTACCGGCGGCCAGACCACGATTAAGACCTCCAACAGTCAGGACTACCAAATCGCCACCCATGTGGGGGTAACAGCGCAGATGGATTTGATCCAAAAACGCTCTCTGTACGCCGGACTGGAAGGCAAATATACCCAAACAGCCACCAGTGAAAATGTCACCAATACAACCACATCGACCACTTCGCTTTATACCGAAGAGACCCGAAGTCTTTACCTGTCCGTCCGAAACAGCGGTGATGTCTATCTTCGGGCAAAAGTCGGTGCGGTTAACAGGGTTATCAAAACCGATACGGTTATCCTGACCGATACCACCAAACCATCAGCCGGACTGGCAGTAGGGTTCAAACATCCACAGGGCCATATCCTGGAATTTGACTACACTATATATGACGTAGACACCAGTGTGTTCAGTATTGGCTATCTCTTTTAGCGCCGGACGAGGTTGCCGGTCGCTGGCACAGTCCTTGCTTTTTATTTTGAAAATGATTTGAGAGAGGATAAAGTAATGCGATTCGTCAAAATTATGTCTTTGTGCCTGATCTTTGGCATTTTCAGCCCGGTTGCACAGGCTGCCGGCGCCTATTTCGGTGTGAAAGGCGGTTTCTTTGAAGTTGAAAACTCCAACTACGATAAAGCTGTCAACGGCGGTATCATCGTCGGCGCCCACTTTATAGCCTCCTCAGTCCATACGGTCTCATTAGAAGGTGAATTAACCACGACGGTGCTGCCGGGCGATATCACCGGTGGCAATGAGTGGGAAATCGACACCTTTGGTCTGTTCGGTGCATTTCGTGCCGGCAGCGGGGTCTATTTCAAGGGCAAGATGGGATACATCGATCGGAGCATTTCCTATAAATTCGGCGGTGTGTCAGACCGAAACAGTCTGGCCTATGGCATCGGTTTTGGTATTCGCCGGGGTACAGAACGCCGCATCGAAGTGGAATACACCATTATTGATGACGATAACACCTTCACTGATATCAAGTTTCTCAGTATCGGTCTGATTTTCTAATCCCCCCCGCGGCAATTCCCTGCCGGTCATCCTCTGCCACCCGAGGCAAAGTTGACCGGCAGTGCCGCACCTTATGTTCCCCGCCGTCCATTTCGGCATTGAAACCCGGGGATGAATTTTGTATCTTGCCGGTTATGGAATTTCGCCAATACAGTCTGTTCGACAAACTCATCCGGCAATTCGATGCCGGGTTGCGCACGGTGGCCGGTAATCCGCCCTTGACCGAGCGCCCCAATCCGGCCGATCTCATTCCGGAGGCGGAGTTGTCCGCCAAAGAACGGGAGCTGGCGGGACGCCTGATGCGCATCAATCATGCCGGGGAAGTCTCGGCCCAGGGGCTGTATCAGGGGCAGGCCCTGACCGCCCGCCTGCCGGCGGTGCGCGAGAAAATGGAACGGGCGGCGCTGGAAGAGAATGATCACCTGGCCTGGTGTGAGCAACGCTGTAAGGAACTGGGCACCCACACCAGCCTGTTGAGTCCGTGCTGGTATTTGGGCTCACTCACCATTGGTGCGATTGCCGGGATCGCCGGTGACAAGTGGAGTCTGGGCTTTGTGGCGGAAACGGAGCATCAGGTCGTGCGTCATCTGGACAGCCACAAGGCACAGATCAATCCGTCAGATCAAAAGACCCACGCTATTCTGGATCAAATGAAAGAAGATGAAGCCCACCATGCGACGACAGCCTTGCATGCCGGCGGCGCAGCCCTGCCCGGCCCGATCAAGGCCCTGATGGGGCTGACCTCAAAGGTGATGACCAAAGCCGCCTACTGGCTCTGATAGCCCGGTCATCCCGGTCTATTTATCCACCTTGCTGATATTGCTGCCGTAGAAAATTTCCAGCATTTCCTTGTTCAGGTGTCGCTCAATCTTCTTGCGGGCGGCGGCATTCAGATCCGAGGCATTGGTCCCGAACAGATAATTATCCAGATCCAGTTCCTTGAGCATCATCTTGGTGTGGAAGATGTTTTCCTGATACACGTTCACATCAATCATTTGATAGATGTCTTTTGTATCCTTGGCAATGAAATTCTGGATGGAATTGATCTTGTGATCGATATAGTGCTTGCGCCCGCTGATGTCACGGGTAAAGCCGCGCACCCGGTAATCCATGATCACGATGTCCGAATCAAATGAGTGGATCAAAAAATTCAGGGCGCGCAGTGGTGAAATTCGTCCGCAGGTGGACACATCAATGTCGGCACGGAAAGTACTGATACCGTTCACCGGATGACTTTCCGGATAGGTATGAACCGTGATGTGGCTCTTGTCCAAATGGGCCACCACCGCATCGGGCAATGGGCCGGGAATCTCGTCATTATCAATCTGCTCGGACACAATCGGTTCTTCCGAGATCAACATAGTGACGCTGGCCCCCTGTGGATCATAGTCCTGATGGGCAATGTTGAGGATATTGGCGCCAATTATGTTCGCCACTTCCGATAAAATGCCGGTCAAACGCTCGGCATTATACTCTTCATCAATATACTCAATATAATCATTCTGCTGCGCGTGTGTTTCAGCGTAGTTGATATCGTATATATTGAAACTCAGGGTTTTGGTCAGATTGTTAAAACCGTGCAGTTTGATCTTTTTCTGAAGGCGTGGCATGTCACCCTTCCCCTTGACTGATAGGTGGATGAAAAATCATTTGGACGGTATTCCCGTCCGGGTCCAGACAATAAAAACTCCGCGCACCATCGCGGTGTGTTTTTGGTTTGGTCTTCATGGAAATTTGGTGTTCCAGTAAAAATGTGTACCAGGCATCCACATCAGCGGGCTTGTCCAGTATAAAGCCGAGGTGGTCCAGCCGTTGCGGTCCGTCTACCGGCTGCGTGGCGCGGTGCAATGCCAGATTATCATTGCCCGACGTTAAATAGACATTATCAGGATCAGGCCGCCATTCAACACGCATCCCCAGCAAGCCGGTATAAAAATGCTCGCAGGCCTGCATATCCTGAACATACAGGGCGAGATGGCGCATGCCGGCGGTTGGCGGGGGTCGATTCATAGGCGTGTTCCGGTCTCATATGCAGATGTATCGGACGTGACAAGGGGGCCATTCTAGCGAAAAACGCCATTACTGGTAATCTGTTTTTTTTCCCTGTAACAGTTGCCTTTTACAAAACAGCTATTTATTGAACACCTCCCGCCGGACACTCTCCCACAGCGGCTTGCCAAAACGCCGCCGAATCACAAACGGCAGGGCAACAGAACCCGCCGAGAGCAACTGGTCATGGAACTGTTTCAGGTTAAAATCTTTCTCGACCGACTTGAGCCTCTCCCGGGTGGCGTTAATCAGAGCCCAGCCGACAGCATACCCCATGGGTACACCGGGGGCCTGGCTGTACCAGCTCAGTTCAGCCATGGCTTCGCCCCGGCTGAAACCAAGCAGGGATTGCATACGCTCCGCCGCCATCGAAACACTCAAGCCGCGAGTCTGGATTTCCACATCAATCATTACCCGCAAGGCCCGCCATAACCGATCCTTGAGCAGCACGAAGGCCGATTCCGGTGCGGAAAGAAAGCCCTGTTCATGCATCAATTGCTCACTGTAGAGCGCCCAGCCCTCGTACAGGGTGGCCGAGGCATTCAACAGGCGCGGCAGGGTATTGGACGTATGACTCAGGTTCGCTGTGACAAACTGCAAATGATGGCCCGGCCATGCCTCATGCACACAGGTGTGTTGCAGACTGATTTGATTGTGCTCGCCCGGCTTCTCCCCTTTGGCCGGTGTGACGTAGTAATGCCCCTGCTGGTCCGGATCGTTGGGGGCCGGGTCCAGATAGGCGGCGAACGGGATCTGGTGTTGCAGAAAGATTGGTGTTTCCACCACCAGCAACTCCTCTTTGGCCGGGATGGAGACCAGTTGTTTATCAATGACAAACTGTTTGGCCGCCTGCATAACTTCGCGGTAAGTGCTGATCAGGTCGGTATTCGCCGCCGATTTGGCCTGCAGAGAGGCGGCCATGGCCGGGACATTTTCATCACCGCGCAGCCGGCGGGTTACCTCGTACAACTCACGCAAGGTTTTCTCAAACAGTTGTTCGCCGAATTTGTGCAGGGTATTGGCATCCACATCCAGATGATGCCGATGGGTCAACAGCATATTGTAGTAGTCCAGACCGCGGGCAAAACTACCCCGCGCCAGAGGCGCCAGATCCAATTCAAGAAAACGGGCGTAGTCCTCCAGGGCATGGGCCGCCTCTTCCAATAACCCCGCCAAACCGTAGCGGGCCAGTTGGGGATGCTGTTCCAGACTGCGGAAATAGATCGCCCCCTGGGTCGCCTCGGTCACTGCTGATTCCAGCCAAATCGACGGGATCTGTTCCGGTTGCTGTTTCAGCTGGGCGCGTGCACCACGCAGATAATCGGGGATGGCCTGCAGGCGCGCGGTGAAGGCCGCCTTGGGATCAGCCACCGGTCTGACCGTGAGCTGATAAATGGCATGCACCGGTAAATACCGGCCCGGATCCCGGACCCGCCAGTCACACTCATTCAGGTCCTTCATGTCCAGCAGGACACGTCCGCGCATCAAGGCAAGGTCTATTTGCTGATCTTCAGAGAGATCAGATTCATCCAGTTCTTCCAGTGTGGACAGCAACTTCTCATGCAATACGATCAGCGCGCCACGTTCATCCTCACCATAAGGGCGCAATTTTTCAGCGTACCCTTCGATACCAAGATCAACAGCGACTTCAGGGAAGAAACGGAACCAAGCTCGATAATAGGTATCGATCACCTGTGATAGATTTGACATGCAAACTGCCTTTAACCAAGCGTCATCATTCTTATTGTTGCACTAACTGCGAATTTCGTAGTCGTGTGTTATCTCGGCGGTCTTGCCCAGCATAATCGAAGCGGAACAATACTTTTCAGCCGACAGCTTTACCGCCCGCTGTACCTGCTTTTCCGACAGGTCCGCTCCGCTGACAATGAAGTGGACATGGATACGGGTAAACACCTTGGGCTCAGTATCGGCACGTTCCGCCGATAACTCAACCTCACAATCCTGTACAGCTTGTCTGCCTTTCTTCAGGATATGGATCACATCAAAGGCTGTACAACCGCCCATTCCCAGCAGCAGCATCTCCATGGGCCGCACCCCGACGTTGCGCCCCCCATGTTCCGGCGGGCCATCCATGACCACCGCATGGCCGCTGGCCGATTCACCGATAAAGGTGACATCTTGCACCCATTTCACTCGTGCTTTCATAAAAAACTCCAAAAAAAGGTAAATTTTCCCGCTCAATCCGTCGATACAGTCACAAATGGAGAGAGCGACGCGCATTGCGGTTGAACAGCAATAGCTTGATGGTGGATTTTTTCAAGCATATCAAGAATATCTGTTTACACCCGGTGACACCATTCTCAGTTTCCCGGTCACGAATATATTAAGCTTGCGACTCATCTGCGACCTTGGTATATGATACGACAGGAAACAAGAAAAATGACAAGCAGGAATAATATGGCCACGCTACCGACAGCTTCACAAACGGGCATTGATTCCCTGGATACCTTCCTGGAACACTGCCATCGCCGTCAATATCCGGCTAAAAGCGTCATCATCTATGCAGGTGATAAACCTGATGTCCTGTATTTTATTGTTGATGGCTCTGTCACCGTCCTGATCGAGGACGAGGAAGGGCGTGAGATCGTCCTGGCCTATCTGAATCGGGGTGATTTTTTTGGGGAAATGGGCCTGTTTGAGGAAGAACCCAACCGCAGCGCCTGGGTCCGCGCCCGCACCGCCTGTGAAGTCGCCGAAATCAGCTATACCAAATTTCGCCAGCTCTATCAGGATCACCCTGACGTCCTGTTCGCCATGGCCTCGCAGATGGCCGCCCGCCTGCGCATCACCAGCCGCAAGGTCAGCGATTTGGCCTTTATGGACGTCACCGGCCGCGTGGCCCGTACCCTGCTGGACCTGTGCAAACAACCCGATGCCATGACTCACCCGGACGGCATGCAAATCCGTATTACCCGTCAGGAAATCGGCCGGATTGTCGGCTGCTCCCGTGAAATGGTCGGCCGCGTACTTAAGGGCATGGAAGAACAGGGACTCATCTCCGTCAAAGGCAAAACCATCGTCGTCTTCGGCACACGCTAGGGTAATTCCTGATTCGTGCATCATTTGATGCCGTAAACATAACGCAAAGTCGCAAAGTCGCAAAGACGCGAAGGGCGCAAAGTTTTTTTTAATGCCCACTCACTTAACGACATCCAATTTGGAATGACGCCGATTGAGGTGCTTCCAATCAACTTATTATTTTCTTTGCGTTCTCTGCGACTTTGCGTTATGTCTGGGAACTCAAAAAAACAATTCAGCCAGTTTTACACCCGGGTCGGGTTCGCGCATGAAGGCTTCGCCGACGAGGAAGGTGTGGACATCGTGGTCGCGCATGAGGGTGACGTCGGCTTTGGTGTGGATGCCGCTTTCGGTAACGACGATCCGGTCATTCGGGATGTCGGCCAGCAGATCCAGGGTGGTGTTGAGTGAGGTCTCAAAGGTACGCAGGTTGCGGTTGTTGATCCCCACCAGCCGGTTATCCAGCCGCAGGGCGCGTTCCAGTTCCTCCCGGTCGTGGACTTCCACCAGTACGTCCAGTTGCAGTTCGGCGGCCAGGTCACTGAGTTCCGCCAGTCGGCTGTCATCCAGCGCCGCGACGATGAGCAGGATACAGTCAGCCCCCATGGCCCGCGCCTCATAGACCTGATAGGGGTCGATCATGAAGTCCTTGCGGATCACCGGCAGCTGACAGGCCCCCCGGGCCTGTTGCAGATAAGCGTCGCTGCCCTGAAAGAAGTCGATGTCAGTGAGGACTGACAAACAGCAGGCCCCGTGCTTTGCATAGGTTGCGGCTATTTCGGCGGGGACAAAGTTTTCCCGCATCACGCCTTTACTGGGCGACGCCTTCTTGATCTCGGCAATCACCGCTGCACGACCGGCTGCAATGTTGGTCTCAATAGCCTGCACAAAACCACGCACCGGTGAGGCAGCGGCCAGCCGGTTTGCCAGTTCGGATTGAGAGACCCGGCGTTTGCGATCCGCCACTTCCTCGGCCTTGCGGTCAAGGATCTTTTGCAGTATGTCAGGTGTTTTCGTCATATTCATCCAAAAATCAAACACAGAGGCGCAGAGACACGGAGGACACAGAGAATTTTTCCTCTGTGACCTCTGCGTTCTCTGTGTCTCTGCGTTGTATTTAAATACTGTTCGATAATTTTACCAGTGCATCCAGTTTGGCCATGGCTGCGCCGTTGTCGATGACTTCGCGGGCTTTGGCGATTCCGGCTTCCAGCGAGTCCGCCAGGTCTGCGGCGTAGATGGCGGCTCCGGCATTGAGCAGCACGATATCCCGCGCCGGCCCGGTTTCCCCGCTGAGGACGCCTTTCACGATGGCGAGGGAGGCTGCCGCGCCGTCCACCACCAGTTGTTTGATATCGGTGGTTTTGAAGCCGAACTGTTCCGGGGTGATTTGGTAAGTACTCACTTTGCCGTTTTTCAGCTCCGCCACTCGGGTCGGTGCCCCGATGCTGATTTCGTCCATGCCGTCTTCGGCATTCACCACCAGCACATGATGGCTGCCCAGTTTGTTCAACACCTCGGCCAGCGGTTGCACCAGATCGGCACTGAAGACACCCAGCAACTGGTTGGGTGCACCGGCCGGATTGGTCAGCGGACCGAGGACATTGAAAATGGTCCGCACCCCCATCTCCTTGCGGGGACCGATGGCGTGTTTCATGGCGCTGTGATGCAGCGGGGCAAACATAAAGCCGACACCCACTTCATTGATACAACGGGCCACTTGCTCGGGATTCAGATCCAGTTTGACGCCGGCGGCCTCCAGCAGATCGGCGGAACCGGATTTACTGGAGATGGAGCGGTTGCCGTGTTTGGCCACGGTAGCGCCGGCAGCCGCCACCACAAAGGTACAGGTCGTGGAGATATTGAAGGTGCTGGTGGCGTCCCCGCCGGTACCGACGATATCCACCACATGCTCTCCGCTGACCTTGACCCCGGCAGCCAGCTCACGCATTACCCCGGCGGCGGCTGCGATTTCGTCAATGGTTTCACCTTTCATACGCAGACCAATCAGGAAGCCGCCGATCTGCGCCGGTGTCGCTTCACCGGTCATGATGGTGCGCATAACGGCGGTCATTTCGTCGGCAGATAAATCACGTCGTTCGGTAACGGCGCGGATGGCCTGTGGCATATCCATAATCGATCCTTTGTGGCTGGGCTCGGGAAAATTGATATGCGGACATTGTCCCGTCTCTTTCTGCCGGAATCAAGCCGCCCGCTTCAGCCCTGCTCGTTTTCCGTGATCGCCTTGTGCAGTTGCACCGGTGTCTGCCGCTTGCGCATCCGCAGGTTGAGCATTTCCACGCCGGCCGAGAAAGCCATGGCAAAGTAGATATATCCCTTGGGGATATGCAAATCCAGACCCTCGGCGACCAGCGCCATGCCGATGAGGATCAGGAAACTGAGCGCCAGCATCTTGACCGTTGGATGGGTGTCGACAAACTCACTGATGGATTTGGAGGCCAGCATCATCACCAGCACAGCGATAATGATTGCGGCGATCATCACCTCCACATGCTGCGCCAGCCCCACGGCGGTAATCACCGAATCCAGTGAGAAGACAAGATCGATCAGGGCGATTTGCAGGATGATGCCGGAGAATGACACGGCGACCTTGCCGTTCTGACCATGCACCGCTCCTTCCAGTGCGTTGTGGATCTCCATGGTGGATTTAAAAAGCAGGAACAACCCGCCCAGAATCAACACCAGATCCCGACCGGATATTTCATTACCCAACAGGACAAACCAGGGTTTGGATAATTGCATCAACCAGGCCAGTGACAGCAGCAACATGATCCGTGCCAGCATGGCCATGCCCAGACCGATGATCCGCGCCCGCGCGCGTTGCTCCGGCGGCAGACGCCCCACCAGAATAGCGAGAAAGATGATGTTATCGATGCCGAGGACAATCTCCAGCACCGTTAATGTGGCGAAGGCCAGCCACACCTGGGGGTCGAGTAACATTTCCATACAATCACCAATAATCGGTTAATGAAAATTAATTGTGCAAGGTCAAAACAAACAGGCTCAAGTGAGGTACTCCAGCGATTTACGCCGGTTGACATTAATGAACATCAACAGGGATATCCCAAACATCAACAACATGCTCAACGCCAGATGCCGCACCGTATGAAACACCAGCGGCGCCACCACGCCCGCCACAAATGCGTTCATACTCATGTGGACAAAACTTTGCAAAGAGGAGGCCAGCCCGCGATGGTTGGGTAATTCATCCAGTCCGAGGATGGACAGCATGGGCATGCAAAAACTCATCCCCACACCGTACAACACCAGCGGTGAAATGAGATTAAACGCCGTGACCGGCAACCATAGTGCGTTCGCAACATTCCATAAGGACCCCAGCAACATGACAAGATAGCCCAGTTGCAAGGCGCGTTTCACCTGTAACCGACCGGCTGTGCGCCCGTTCAGGAATGCACCCAGCATCATGCCCCCCACCATGGGCACAAACATGATATGAAAGTCGGCCGCCGTCAGTCCCAGATGTTCAAACATGATCTGCGGCGAAGAGGTGATATAGAGAAAAAACCCGCCAAAATTCAGTGCCGTGATCAGACACAGCTCCAGAAAGTGAAAGCGCGACAGGGCATGCCCGTAATTCTTCAGCAAAGTAATCGGATGCATGGAGTGACGTTTGTCTTTGGGCAGGGTCTCCGGCAGACGCCAACTGACCAGTACCAGTAATAACAGACCGAATAAAGTCAGAAACATAAAAATCGAACGCCAGCCGAAGGCCGTCTCCAGCCAGCCGCCGATGATCGGGGCAATAGCCGGGGCCACACCAAATATCAGCATCAGGGTGGACATCACCCGTTGCGCCTGACTGCTGTGAAACAGGTCGCGCACCACCGCCCGACCAACCACAATCCCCGCACTGGCAAAACCGCCCTGAATCAAACGCAGAAACAAAAACACATCGGTGGATCGCGCCAGATACAAACCAATCGAGGTAAGGGTAAAACCGCCAATCGCAAACAAGATAACTGTCCGACGCCCCAACGCATCGGACAGGGAACCATAAAACAACGTCATCACCGCAAAACCCAACAGATACAGACTCAGGCTTTGTTGCATCTCCACCGGACTCGCACCCAGATCCTTTGCAATGCTCGGAAACGACGGTAAATAGGTATCAATACAAAACGGCGCCACCATAGCCAACAAGGCCAGCAGCAAAATCATGAGCTTATGATGAGAGGTATCAGACATAAAGTCCTTATACTGGAATTTTCAAATTACTGAACACAACGCAAAGGCGCCAAGACGCAGAGTACGCAAAGAAATTAAATATAAATCTTCGCGGCTTTGCGTTATGTTGCCAATATTGCTAAGTGCGTCGGCCGCTCTTTTGTTGCAGGAAATTACGCAACATGTCATGACCGTGTTCGGTGAGGATGGATTCCGGGTGGAATTGTACGCCTTCGATCATTAGCTCCCTGTGCCGCACTCCCATGATCTCATCCAGTTCCCCTGTATCGTTCTGCGTCCAGGCGGTAACTTCCAGACAATCAGGCACCGAGTCTTTCTCTATCACCAGGGAGTGATAACGTGTTGCTTCAAAGGGATTCGTCAAACCGGCAAACACACCTGTATCCTTATGATAGACCATGGACGTCTTGCCGTGCATGATGGCCCCGGCGCGGACAATCTTCCCGCCAAAGGCCTGACCGATACTCTGATGGCCAAGACAAACACCAAGAATGGGCAACTTGCCCGCGAAATGTTTAATGGCGGCGACGGAAATCCCCGCTTCATTGGGCGTACACGGCCCCGGTGAAACCACCAGATGATCGGGCTTGAGCTGTTCGATATCCGCTATCGTAATTTGATCATTTCGATAGACATGCACATCCGCACCCAACTCCCCGAAATACTGCACCAGGTTATAGGTAAACGAATCATAGTTGTCGATCATCAATAACATAATTTATTTCTCAACGCAGAGGCACAGAGAACGCCGAGGTCACGGAGGTTTTCTGTTGCTTGTTGTTTACTACCCTCTTTATGCCTTGCTTTAATACAGGCACATTGAAATTTATTAACAACCCTATTTCTTTACTACTCAAACGCAAATATGACAAAAGTTGAGCCGAATGAACCGGTAATATATTTTCAACCACTTTTAACTCGACAACGACACTATCACACACCAAAAAATCCATCCTAAAAGCAGAGGGAATGGATTTGCCTTTATATCTGGCGCCAAAGACCAGCTCTGAGTCATATTTTATACCACGCAAACCGAATTCATGTGCCAAGCACTGATGATAAACTGTCTCTAATAAGCCGGGCCCCAGTTCCCTATGCACATCAATAGCAGCGCCGATAATCTGTTCCGTTATTTCATTTTCACGCATAAAACCCTCCTTGGTTATATATTCTCTGTGCTCTCTGCTTCTCAGCGCCTCTGTGTTGTCTTTTAAAATTTTATTGGTGTGCGCCGTCCAGTCCCGCTTCGGCCATGGCGACGGCGCGGAAGACGGCGCGGCCTTTGTTCATGGTTTCGTCCCATTCGTTTTTGGGTACGGAGTCATACACCACCCCGGCGCCGGCCTGGATGTAGAGGCGGCCGTCTTTGACCACGGCGGTGCGAATGGCGATGGCGGTGTCCATGTTACCGCTCCAGCCCAGGTAACCCACCGCGCCGGAGTAGACGCCGCGTTTAACCGGTTCCAGTTCGTCGATGATCTCCATGGCGCGGATCTTGGGTGCGCCGGAGACAGTACCCGCCGGGAAGGTGGCGCGGATAACGTCGATGGCGGTCATGCCCGGTTGCAGTTTGCCCGTGACATTGGAGACGATATGCATGACGTGCGAGTAACGTTCGATGGTCATTTTCTCGGTCAACTGCACACTGCCGATTTCAGCGATACGGCCGGTATCGTTACGGCCCAGATCGATCAGCATCAAATGTTCGGCGATCTCTTTGGGATCGGCCAGCAGGTCCGCTTCCAGCGCCTTGTCCTGTTCTTCATCCTTGCCACGCGGCCGGGTGCCGGCAATGGGGCGCACGGTAACCATGCCGTCTTCCAGACGCACCAGAATCTCCGGCGAGGAACCAACGATATGAAAATCATTCAGATCCAGATAGTACATATACGGCGACGGATTCAGGCTGCGCAGGGCGCGATAGAGATCCAGCGGTCGTGATTTAAACTCGATGGAGAGACGTTGCGAGATCACCACCTGCATCACATCACCATCGACGATGTAGTCCTTGATGCGCTTGACGGCATCTTCAAAACCGGGTTGGGTGAAACCGGAGATGAAATCGGCTTCGTTGACCTCGATCGAACGGGTATTCACATGACGGGACAGGGGCGCATCCAGCATCCGGGTCAGTTCCGCCAGTCTGCTCTCGCCTTTGGCATAAGCATCATCAACAGCAGGATCAAGGTGCACGATCACATACAGTTTGCCACTGAGGTTATCAAACACCACCACTTCATCGGAGACCATGAGCAGGATGTCCGGTGTACCCAGTTCATCGGGTTTGCTCTTGCCGGCCAGTTTGGGTTCGATATAACGAATGGTGTCATAGCCGAAATAGCCCACCAGTCCGCCGTTGAAACGTGGCAAACCGGCCGGTTCCGCCACCTTGAACCCGGCATAAAACTGTTCAATCCACGCCAGAGGATCGGCAACGGTGATGGTTTCAACACACCGGTTATCCACCCAGGTCTGGATGTCATAACCGAAGACCTTGATGACCTTGCGGCAGGGCAGTCCGATGATCGAATAACGGCCCCATTTCTCCCCGCCATGCACGGACTCGAACAGGTAGGAGTACGGCCCGTCGGCCAGTTTCAGATAGGTGCTTAAGGGGGTATCGAGGTCCGCCAGAACCTCACACATCAGGGGAATACGGTTATAACCCTGTGCGACAAGCGAGTTGAATTTTTGTAGTTCCATTTTCCCTATCCAGAGATGTTATTCACAATACAACGACAGACGACACGCTCAGACGCGCCATCGTTTGCCGAACTGTATTGCCAATCTATTCATCGCTGGTCAGGTCCTATGCTGCACCCTGATTTTCGAGTACCGGTAAAATATCGCGCAATTCGACCATGGAATCAATCACCAAATCGGGATTGGCTTCACGGATATCCTTGCCGTGGTTATAGCCGTAGCTCATACAGACGATCTGGAAACCGGCCGCCCGGGCCGCCTTCACATCACTCACCGAGTCACCCAGCATCAGGGCATGGTCCGGTTCCACGCCGAAGAACTTCGCCGCATGCAACAGGGGCATGGGGTCGGGCTTTTTCTGCGGCAGGGTATCGCCGCTGATGATGATCTCGAAGTAATCACTCACACCCAGGTCTTTCAGAAGTGGTTCGGTAAATTGCGCCGCCTTGTTGGTGACACAACCCAGCTTGTAACCCGCTTCTTTCAGGTAAGCCACACCCTCGGCCACACCGGGGTAGAGCTTGCTGCGTTTGCTGGTGTTCTCGGCATACAGATCCAGAAAGATCGGATAGGCCTTTTCAAACAGTGCATCATCCGGTTCACCGTCCAGCTTGCCGATCAAGGCGCGACGGGTCAGACGCTCTACACCATTCCCCACCCACTCACGGACCTTGGCCTCGCCGTGCACAGGCATGCCAAGCTGTTTCATCATCTCATCCACACACCAGGCCAGGTCTGGTACGCTGTCGACCAGGGTGCCATCAACGTCGATGAGGATCATTTTGGGTTGTTTGATCATTTTACAAAACCTTGAAAATCCAACGCAGAGACACTGAGTTAAAGAGGCCACAGAGATTAACCATGATTATGCTCTGCGGCCTCTGTGTTCTCAGCGACTCTGCGTTGATTATTTTGCCTTGGCCAGTTCGTCGCGCATGGCCTTGATGACGGTGTCGTATTTGTTGGGATCGGCAGCTTTGGCTGCACCGAAGATGGCGGAACCGGCCACGAAGGTGTCAGCACCCGCTTCCTTGATCTCGCGGATGTTATCCACTTTCACACCACCATCGATCTCCAGACGGATATCACGGCCGGAGGCGTCGATGATCTTGCGTGCTTCACGCAGTTTGTCCAGCGCGGTAGGGATGAAGCTCTGACCGCCGAAACCGGGGTTCACAGACATCAGCAGCACCATGTCCACCTTGTCGATGACATATTTCAGGTAATCCAGCGGCGTGGCGGGATTGAATACCAGACCGGATTTGCAGCCTTCACCCTTGATGAGTTGCAGGGTACGGTCCACATGCTCGGAGGCTTCAGGGTGGAAGGTAATGTAAGTCGCACCGGCCTTGGCGAAGTCCGGGATAATACGATCCACCGGTTTGACCATCAAATGCACATCGATGGGGGCGGTCACGCCGTGTTTACGCAGGGCTTCACAGACCAGCGGACCAATAGTCAGGTTGGGGACATAGTGGTTGTCCATCACGTCGAAGTGCACGATATCGGCACCGGCCTTTAATACGTTGTCGACTTCCTCGCCCAGGCGTGCAAAGTCCGCAGACAGAATGGAAGGGGCAATAAAATTATCTGCCATGACAGTTTCCTCTCTTTGTAATCGTTACCCGTACCGCATGGTTAATCACCCGGGTACCCCAAAATTTGAACCGCTCACTCTACCGGATCAGCAGGAAATTTCCAGCATTTTGTGTTTATGCTAATCTTCGCTAATCTTATTGGTATTCAATACCTTATTAACCAGAGGTGTAATGATGATGCCCCGTTTCCTGAAGAATACCCTGCCTGTTCTGCTGCTGATGTTGTCCTTTGGCCTGCACGCCGCCTCGGACCTCGAAAAAGAACAGCGCTGGAAGGCCCAAATTGTCGATGCCCTGATTGTCGGTGAGGCGGTCACTCTCAAGGCCGGCGAGACAGAGTTTCTGGGCATTTTTGCCGAAAACAATACTGAAAAGGCGGTCGGCGGCGCCATTATCCTGCACGGGATTGGCGCCCATCCCGCCTGGCCGGAAGTGGTAAACCCCCTGCGTGCCGGCCTGCCGGATCACGGCTGGGCCACTCTCTCCATCCAGATGCCCGTCCTGGCCAATGAAAAACAATATGAAGACTACGCCCCCCTGTATGATGAGGTGATCCCCCGTATCCAGGCGGCGGTCGACTATTATAAGAAGCTGGGGGTGAAAAACATTGTTATCGTCGCCCACAGCATGGGGGCGGGTATGGCGGCTTACTATTTATCGCAAAAACCCGATCCCGATGTCACCGCCTTTGTGTCGATAGGCATGAGCGTGCGCAAACCGGATCCGAAGACGGACCCCAAGCTGCTGGAACAACTGAAAAAAATGGATAACCTGGTCGCCCTGCGCAAAATCAAACTGCCCATACTTGATATATACGGCAGTCGCGACCTGCCTGCGGTATTGACCACCGACAAGCAGCGCAAGGATGCGGTCACCAAGGCAGGCAACAAGCGCTATATCCAGCTCAAGGTGCAGGGTGCTGATCACTTCTTTAACAACATGGATGAAGACCTGGTCAAACGGGTACGCGGCTGGCTGGCAAACAATGCGGCCGGTACGGAAATCAAACAATAATCACGCCACGAAGGGGAAATTAATGTCTTTTGCCATTGCCTTACACATGCTTGCCGCTGTCATTTGGGTCGGCGGTATGTTCTTTGCCTATGTTTGTTTGCGCCCGGTCGCGGCGACCCTGCTCGACCCGCCACAGCGGCTGCCCCTCTGGGTTCATGTGTTTGGCAAGTTCTTCCCCTATGTCTGGATCTGCGTGGTCACGCTGCCGCTGACCGGCTACTGGATGATTTTCAACAGGCTGGGCGGGATGGCCGGCGCACCGATGTATGTGCACATCATGAATGGCATCGGTACGGTGATGATACTTATTTATATGCACGTCTACTTTGCCCCGTTCCGGCGTCTGAAGCAGGCCGTGGCGGATCAAAACTGGCCGGAGGGAGGGAAAAAACTGGCGCAGATCAGAATGCTGGTGGCACTCAACCTGACACTGGGCATCATCACGGTGCTGGTAGCCGCCGGGGGACGTTATATGGCGGTCACCTGATCGCCGACATAAAAGATATAGCGATTCTTGCCCTTGCCCTTGGCCTCATACATGGCCATGTCGGCCTGCTTGATCAGCCCTTCCATGTCATCACTGTTTCGGGGATAAAGGCTGATCCCGATACTGGTGGTGACGGCGGTTTCGTTGACACCGATGCGAATGGGTTCGGCGATGGTATCGATGATCTTCTGCGCGGCGATCTCCACCCCGGCCACACTGCCTGCTTCAGGTAACAGCACGGTGAACTCATCACCGCCAAAGCGGGCAATAGTGTCGGTCTCGCGCATTACTTTGCCGAGCCGTATCGCCACTTCCTTGATCACTTCATCGCCGGCGTTATGGCCCAGACTGTCATTGATCTCCTTAAAGCCATCCAGATCCAGAAACATCACCGCCACCAGATCCTGATTCCGTTTGGCCTGGGAAATGGCCTGCTTTAGGCGATCATGAAAGGCCAGCCGATTGGGCAGTTTGCTCAGGCTGTCGTAGTGGGCAAGATAGAAGAGTCGTTCTTCACTCTCTTTTTGTGAACTGACATCGGAGAAGATGGCAATGTAGTGACTGGTCTCGCCGCTCTCATCCATTACCGCCGTGATCATCAACCATTCCGGATAAATTTCGCCGCTCTTGCGCCGATTCCAGATCTCCCCTTCCCAGCGTTTGTTGCTGAGCAAGGTCCCCCACAACTGATCATAAAACAGACTGTCCTGCCGTCCCGATTGCAGGATACGGGGATTACTGCCAATCACCTCTTCCCGGTTATAACCGGTCACATCACAAAATGCCTTGTTTACATTCAGAATGGCGCCATCTGTATCGGTGATGATCACCCCTTCCATGGCGTTCTCAAACACCTTGCCCATCAGGGTGGCGATCAGACTCAGATCATGTTTTATCGCACCTTTCAGTTCACCGATTTGATGCCGAAACTGGCGACAGATACCATTAAACGCATCGTAGTCATCGACGGTAACCGATTCACCCTGCAACAGTTTCTCGACCAGGGTTCGCACCTGCGCATGGACTTCTTCATGCACCACGCCGATCGCCGCATAGGTCGGATCATTGTAGATATCGGGTTCATCCACACTGGCGTACCAGCGACCGAAGTAACACTGGTGCAACAAGTCCTGATTAAAGTGTTCCAGATCAGCCCGCTCGCGACAGACAAAGGCACGGTTCACCGCGGCCAGCCAGCGATAGTGATACTCCAGCGCCAGATCAATCTCATTGAGATACTGATCCAGTTCCGATGCGGTTAAGCGTTGAAAAAGTGTAAGGTCCATGCGGTTCGGACTTATATATTATAGGGTTATATTGAATAAAGGATTGCTATCCTACCAAATCTATACCCGATAAGCCCACTCAAATTATCGGGTACCACCGCTAATTGCCCCGATCTTTTTGGATCAGATCATAAGCCGACTTGATCTCCTGGGTCTTCTCATTGGCGATCTTGATCATCTCTTCCGGCAGACCACGTGCCACCAGCTTGTCCGGATGGTGCTGGTTCATCTGGCGACGATAGGCCTTTTTCACCTCCGCATCAGAGGCATCTGATGCCACCCCCAACACAATATAGGCCTTGCGCAACAAATCAGTATGCGACCTAGATGGCTTCTGCTGTTGCGCACCGAATCCGCGTTTAAAGGCTTCCTGGGCCATCACCATCCCTTCCAGTTGCGCCAGACGATAGTTCGAAATGCCGAGGGTCTTGGCTATGTGTTTCAGGATGCGCTCTTCAGCCGGCTGGATCTTTCCATCTGCATAGGCCGCTTGCAGCAAGGTTTCGATAAACATTTGAATGATATTGCGCTGGCCGTGACAAATCGTCCGAAACTGCTTCAAAGCCAAATCGAGAGGAAAATCAGGTTTCTTGCCGCGATTGAACAACTCAATCGCCGTCAAGCGCTGCGACTCATTCAGGGCCATCCGTTGCATCACAGAACGCGCCATGGCGATCTTGTTCTCACTCACCCGCCCGCCCGCCTTGGCGACATGGCCCATCACGGAAAACAGGGTGGTGAAAAAACTGGCCTGGATCTGCTCGACTTCCGAATGGCTGAGGAAAATGGCCTGCCCCAGGCCGATATCAATAAAATGCCCCAGAAACGCCCCGACGACAGCACCGAAGACATCGCCCAGCATATAACCGAATGCCGCACCCAGCAGTTTTCCCCAAATCGACACAGAAACTTACCCCAATAGCTCTTAAATTTTTCAGGATATATGGGCTGTTTTCCCTGATAACACCCTGTCGTGATACACCGATTCATTTTATGTGTACCCATCCCGCAAACATCAGGTGGAAAGATAATTGTAGCGGGTTTATTCTGGTTTCCACCGAGAAACCCCATCCCCGTATATGAACATGCGGCATACAACGGATACACACCGAGCAGGGATGAAACCATGTTGAAGATACTGAAACTGACGCTTGGATTTTTTATTGTAGTACTGTCATCGCCGGCCCGGGCGGATATTGACTGGCTCTCCTATCAACACGTCCCCCTTGACGATGTCATAAAAACACATGCCCCACACTTCAAGGCCGGCGATATAGATAAACAGTTCAGCGGTGCCCCGTTCAAATTCACCAGTCGGGTGATTTATACCGGCAAAACCCGGGAAATCAGCGCCGAAAAATTGCAGTTTTTGCAAATGTGGGGAAAAACCCTGCAAATTTCCGCAGAGTTCATTGCACAATACAAGCAGGAGATACTGGTTAAAACCAAACAGCAGGAGTTGTGGATACCCATGCAATCGATGGTACTTAACTTCATGGCCAGGGAGTTAAAACCGGGCGATACCTATTATCTCTACTACATCATGAACGGCATGCTGAAAAAAGAATGGGTGTTTACTGCGGTAGAATTTCAGCGCATACATCTATCGAGTCATGATCTCAATAATCCAACACTGGTGGACCATTTTCGATCCAGAGAGGATCAGCTGATTTGCATTACCGGAAAAACCGATCCGAATGCATGCTCCCATATCGGACCGTTTAAAATCGGCGCCCCCTACAAGGCCATGGATAACCCCTGGAAAGAAATCGCACAAAACAATGGCGTCACCGTTACGGCTTACCCCATTATCAACAATGATAAACACAACGCGTATTGGGTAATCGGACACAAGGCCGGCACAATCACCTCCCTGCAACTCACCGGTAACTATGCTGACGACAAGCTGAGCTTTTCCTCGATCAAACTGGATGACAGTCAGGACAAGGTCAAATCCATCCTTGGGCCGAGATACCGGGTAAAACAGCTACAGGATATAAATGGTGAGATGTGGGATTACTACCCTTTCCCGATCAGCATTGAATTTGTCAAAGGCAAGGTCTATTCGATCAGGGTGACAGAGACCAACAACCCGTAAATCATTACTTGTGCAGCTTGTGATTGACTCGTTCCCACGCTCTGCGTGGGAACAAGCTATCAGCGAATCGCAAGCAGTGAGATCAGCGCATGGGCCGCCTTTTCACCCAACACACCACCCCACCACTTTGTATCCTCACCATCTCTGAACACCACAATCACCTGCCGACACGGCAAGCCAAAGGCGACCTCAACCATTTGCCAGCCCTGATAGAATCGCATTCCGGACAACGCCCGGTTTAGACAACGCACCGTCACATCAGCATAGTTGTCTTTATCCAGCAGAAGGCCGGCAATTTGTGTTGACTTGCTTTGTTCCAGCACAACCGGCTTGCTGATAACAGGATAACCGGCGATACGGTGATTATTTGCCAGTGCATGTTCTTGCGATTCCACAGCAGCAACCGGTTTCAAACGCGCTGTCTCGACCCGATCAGGTTGCTCAACAACAGAGATATATTTGCCAAGCGCCTCGCGCAAAGAAAATGGTTGATCACCGGCGTGAGTGGCAAAAGGCAGGGCGATGAAGCACAACAAGAGAGATAAAAAACAGTTCAACGAAGTATGCACACGATGTCCTTTTCTTATGTGTTATAGCATTGCGGGAACCAGTATATAAATCCTTTGCGTTCTCTGTGACTCTGCGTCCTCTGCGCTATTTTCTCAAACTGGAGACAACCACCCTACTTCACCACCAACATCCCCCGATACATCTGCATCTGACACGTAAAGGGGTATTCACCGGCGTTTTCGGGCTGGAGTTTGATGTCGATGGTTTGATCGACGGGCAGGTCGATGGTTAAACCAAAATCCGCGAAAACGACTTTTTCGGCGCAGGGGCTGTGGTCCTTGCGGGTGAAGCGCAGGGTGATGGGTTGGCCGACGTTGACTTCAATGCGGGCCGGTTCGTAGACACCGTTGTCGACCAGGATGTCGACGCTGCCGCCCACGCTGTGTCGGGTGGCGGGTTTGGCGATCCAGAACCAGTAGATGATCAGGCCGATGAGCAGGACACTGATGATGTTGACCAGTGTAGCTGTCATGCGTCACGCCTTGTCTTGAAGAGTCGCAGGCGGTTGGCGTTGCTGACTACGGTGACCGAGGACATGGCCATGGCGGCGCCGGCGATCATGGGATTGAGCAGGATGCCGATGAAGGGATAGAGCACCCCGGCGGCGACCGGGATACCCAGTGAGTTGTAGATAAAAGCGCCGAACAGGTTTTGTTTGATATTACGCACGGTGGCGCGGGAGACAGCAATGGCGTCGGCCACGCCGTGCAGGGAACCGCGCATAAGGGTGATATCCGCGCTTTCGATGGCCACATCGGTACCGGAGCCGATGGCAAAGCCGACATCGGCGCGGGCCAGGGCCGGGGCATCGTTGATGCCGTCCCCCACCATGCCGACGATCTCTTTCGCTTCCTGCAATTCGGTCACCTTCTGGTGTTTTTCCTGGGGCAGCACCTCGGCCAGCACCACATCCACCCCGACCTGGTGGGCCACCGCCTTGGCGGTGGAGATGTTGTCGCCGGTGAGCATGATCACCTTCAAACCCAGTTTGTGCAGTCGGGCAATGGCGGCTTTGGAATCGGGTTTGACCGGATCGGCCACGGCAATGATCCCCTGCAATTTGCCGCCGATGGCCAGGTACATGGCGGTCTCGGCCCGGGTCGCCAGTTGCCGGGCCTGATCCTGCAAGCTGCCCACGGCAATGCGATATTTGGTCAGCAGGCGGGCGTTGCCCAGCAGGACCGGCTGTCCGTTGATGGTCCCCTGCACGCCATGTCCGGCGACAGCCTGAAAGCCGGTCACAGCCGGGAGGGTGAGTCCCTTTACCTGCGCCGCGCTGACAATGGCTGCCGCCAAAGGATGTTCTGAGGAGGTCTCCAGTCCGGCGGCACAGGCCAGCAATTCGTCTTTGGTGATGCCATTCACCGGGTAAATACCGGTCACGGCCGGTTTACCCTGGGTGATGGTGCCGGTCTTGTCGAGGACGATGGCGGTGAGCCGCCCGGCCTGTTGCAGGGCGTCGCCATTGCGGATCAAGACCCCGAATTCGGCCGCCTTGCCCACCCCCACCATGATGGAGATAGGCGTGGCCAGTCCCAGCGCACAGGGACAGGCGATGATCAGTACGGTCATGGTGGTAACCAGGGTAAAGCTGATTTTTGGTTCCGGCCCGAAGTTGAACCAGACCATGAAGGTGATCACAACCACGATCAGCACGGACGGGACAAACACCGCCGCCACCTTGTCCACGATACGACCAATGGCCGGTTTGCTGGACTGGGCCTGTCGCACCATCTCGATGATCTGTGCCAGCACCGTGTCCTTGCCGATGCGTTTGGACTGAAACAGAAAGCTGCCGGTGCCGTTGATAGTCCCGGCCGACACCTGATCGCCGGTCTTTTTCCCCACCGGCACCGGTTCACCGGTGAGCATGGATTCATCTATATTGGAGTGACCGTCGATGATCACCCCGTCCACCGGGATACGTTCGCCGGGCCGGACCCGCAGGGTCTCCGCCAGCCCCACGTCACCGATGGGGATATCCAGTTCCACCCCATTGCGCACCACACGGGCGGTCCGGGGTTGCAGACCGATCAGCCGTTTGATCGCCTCGGAGGTCTTGCCCCGGGCGCGCATCTCCAGGGCCGAACCGAAGTTGATCAGGGCGATGATGATGACCGCTGCTTCAAAATAGACATGACGGGCCGAAGGCGGCACCAGCGCCGGATAGATGGTAATGACGGTTGAGAATAACCAGGCGGTACCGGTACCCAGGGCAATCAGGGTATCCATGTTGGCGTTGTGATTGCGGAAGGATTTCCAGGCCCCGGTAAAAAAATGGCCGCCGGAATAACCGAGCACCCCGACTGTCGCGACTGAAGCGATCAGCCAGACCAGTTGCCCCCAGGGTTGATCCAGGGCGGGAAACAGTCCTGACATGCCGCCAATGAACAGGGGAACCCCCACCACGGCGGCGACGACGGTCTTGTGCAGCAGCGCCCTGTAATAGGCCAGCTCCACCGCCTCTTTTTCCGCTTCGCTCTCTTCCCCTTTCAGTTCAGCGGCGGCATAACCGGCCTGGCTCACTGCATTGATCAGGGCAGTGACGGAGACATTACCCTCCACGCCGGCCGTATGCTCCGCAAAATTCACACTGGCCGATGTTACGCCCGGCACGGATTGCAGCGCCGTTTCGACGGCCCCGACACAACCCGCGCAACTCATACCAGAGATGGATAAACGATATTGCATTAAATTAGTTAAGTCTTTATTAGCCGTAACAGGCAGCTTTATCGTTGCCTGATGACAATGTTTAACAAACCCATTCAATAACTGTGATAACTGTCACAATCATTCGGGCTAAAATTACTGCACGATTTATGTTTTTTCGGTATCAGACGATAAACCACTATAACGGCGGTACCGGTATAAAGAAAAGAAAAATATCAGCTCGCAGGTGGGGAGAATAAAAACAAACACCCATATTTGCTGCAAGAATTAGAATGGAGACGCTCATGGCCACGTTAAAACCGCGTGATTTAATCACTGCTAACCTGCACCTCGTCTCACTGCCTGATGTAGTGTTACGCATCAATGAAATGGTTGAAGATCCCAACTCCAATGCCGCCGAAATTGGCAGCCTGATCGCGGAAGATCCGGCCCTCACTGCACGTCTGTTGCGCGTGGTTAACAGTTCCCTGTTTGGCTTTCCATCACAAATCGATACCATTTCCATGGCCATTACCATCCTTGGTACACGGCAGTTACGTGATCTGGTCATGGCGACCGCGGTGGTGGATCAGTTCCATGATCTCACCAATGAAGTGGTGGATATGGAAACCTTCTGGTGTCACAGCGTCACCACTGCCGTTGCCGCCCGTACCCTCAGTGCTTATCTGAAAGTGCGCAACACTGAACGTTTTTTTGTCACCGGCCTGTTGCACGATATCGGTAAACTGGTGATGTATGTCAGTCATCCCGATGCATCAAAACAGGTGATCGAACTGACCGGTGAAAAAACCCTCGATACCTCACAGCTGGAGCAATCGGTGTTCGGCTTTTCCCATGCCGATGTCGGTGCAGAATTACTGCGTGCCTGGAAGCTGCCCGATTCACTGATCGAACCAACCATGTATCACCATCGCCCGATCCGTGCGACTCACTATAAGAACGAAACCGCTATTGTGCATGTCGCAGATGTTATCGCCAACAACCTGCACGCCCCCATCTCTGCCGACGATGACAACCCGGCGGATAAAGTCGCGCTGCTGACGCTCGGTCTGGGCCAGGACTTTATCGGCAAGCTGCATGAGATGGTCTACGAACAACTGGATGACTCACTCCAGGTCATCTTCTATGACAGTAAAAACAGCAAGGCCGCCTGAAACAAGAACAGCTTTGAGCTTGTACTGATTTCTGTTTACACTGGGCCGGCATTTTCTGCTGAGATAACCCTGTGACCCTGACACTACTGAATGCCTTTCTGGTCGGCCTGTTTAGCACCATCCATTGCCTGGGCATGTGCGGCGGCATCATTGGCACATTGACCATGAGTCTGCCCGAGCAAACCCGTGAACAGCCGCTGCGTCTGCTCGCCTATACCTCCATGTTTAACACCGGCCGGATCATCAGTTACATGCTGGCCGGGGCCATTGCCGGTGCCTTTGGTCAAACAGTCATGGAATTTCTCAGCCCCAAGTATGCCCACCTTATATTACAAACCTTCGCCACGCTGATCATGGTCGGCATTGGTTTGCATCTGGCGGGCTGGTTTCCCCGTCTCAACCTGATCGAAAGTATTGGCCAACCCCTGTGGCGCAAACTTGAACCCTATGCGCATCGACTGTTACCCGTACAATCACCGGGACAGGCCTTTTTGTTTGGGGTAATATGGGGCTGGTTACCGTGTGGTCTGGTTTATTCCGCACTGATCTGGTCAACATCATCCGGCACCGCCCATGAAGGCGCGTTGTTCATGCTGGCCTTCGGTGCAGGCACACTGCCCACGGTAATGGCAGCCGGTCTGGTCACCGGCTGGATGGTCAAACTGGGACAGATCCCGCATATCAAAACCGCTATCGGCAGTCTGATCATCATATTGGCCATAACCAGTTTTATTATTACCGTTCAATACGGAACAAAAGAACATCATCACGGGGGTCATGCAGGTGGAGACTTTCAACCAACAGTTACTCGGTAAGTCACCGATCTTTCAACAGGTCTTGCGTGCGGCAAAAATTACCGCCTGCACCGATGTCACCGTCCTGATCCAGGGCGAAAGCGGCACCGGCAAGGAGTTGCTGGCGGCAGCCGTGCATCAATTCAGCAAACGCAACAACGGCCCCTTTGTTACCGTTAACTGTGCCGCACTGCCGGAAACGCTCGTGGAGTCCGAACTGTTCGGTCATGTGAAAGGCGCCTTTACCGATGCAGGCAAGGATCAAACCGGTCTGATCCGCAGCGCGGAAGGCGGTACGCTGTTTCTGGATGAAGTGGGCGAACTACCGTTGGGCATCCAGGCCAAACTGTTACGTTTCCTGGAAAACAGTGAATGCCAACCCCTGGGCAATGGCAAATCGGTTAAGGTGAATGTGCGCGTTATTGCCGCCACCAACCGTGACCTCAATGAAGCAGTTAATGAAGGCAGTTTCCGCAAGGATCTCTTTTATCGCCTGAACATCGTCCCCTTGCAATTACCCGCCCTGCGTGAACGCAAGGACGATATCGAACTGTTGATCAGCAGTCTGACTGCACGACTGGCCCAACAACACGGGCTGGATGCGCCACGCTTCAGCGTCCAGACCATGGAACAACTGCAACGTTACAACTGGCCCGGCAATATCCGTGAACTGAAAAACCTCTGCGAACGTCTGTTGATCCTGCTGTCCGGTCAAACCATCCAGCCGGAGAACCTGCCGCTGGAATTCAGACAAACGACACACCAGGCAAGCAAAGGCGACATCCGTCTCCCCGAAGGCGGTATCGTCCTTGAACAACTGGAAGCAGACCTGATCAATCAGGCGCTGGACAAATCCCTAGGCAACCAAAGCAAGGCCGCCCGCCTGTTGGGACTGACACGCAGCGCATTGCTGTATCGGATGAAAAAGCACGCCATCGGCTGAATCTTTCACTGCGCCAACAGGGAGCAGGTGAGCTTAAGGGTATTACATTACTCACTCACACAGAACAGGGAAGTGATGAAAGTAACACGGAATAGTATTCTTGCATATTGCCCCCCACTGCATCCAGCAGCAACTATTCTGATCATTCAGGAAGGAGATAACAGCCATACTTGCAAGTCCTCGCATGCGCCGGCCGGCATATACACTTTTGCCTGAGCAGTCAGCAACCTTTTTCTTATAGTATTAAACAGGAAGTTACATATGAGCAGTTATGTCTACACAATGGCAGAAGAAAGTATCCAGGAAATTAAACAGGAAGGGGGAAAAGCATTAAATCTTGCATGCAATGACAAATATCACGCATTCGCCGGGCTGATGTCATTGCCTCCCTCACTTTTTGAATTAACAAATCTGGAAGTGCTGGACCTGACAGCAAATTGCCTGATGAACCTGCCGGAGTCGCTGGGAAAGCTAACCGGTCTGCAAGAGCTCTTGTTGAGTCAAAATCAGTTATCCCATTTGCCAGACTCACTGTGGCAATTATCCGGGCTATCGGAATTGCAATTAAGCACCAATAAATTGACTGACTTACCCGAAACAGTTGGCCGGTTGACTCAACTGATTAATCTGCAGCTAAGTGACAATTTTCTGACCTCAATACCCGATTCGATTGGGGAATTAACACAACTGCAAATTCTCACATTGGAGTTTAACCAGCTAACCCATCTTCCCGAATCACTGGGACGTTTAACAAACATGCAATATTTGTATTTGGAGAACAACAAGCTTACGCATTTACCCGAGTCACTGGGACAGTTGACAGATCTGCATGAATTATCTTTGTATAGTAATAAATTGACCCACTTGCCCAGGCAACTTGGCCAACTGACAAAGCTGCCTGTATTAATGCTATATGACAACAAGCTGATCAGTTTACCCGAATCAATTGGTGAAATGTTCAATCTGGAGGAACTCAGTCTTGCCGTAAACCAGTTGAGCCATTTACCTGACTCGATTGGCCAATTGGCAAAGTTAAAGAGTCTGGATTTGACGGAAAACCAACTGACATCTCTGCCCGACACACTGCACAACATGCAACAACTGGAAGCTCTGTCACTGAAGGCAAATAAATTAACCCACCTACCCAACTCTTTGGGAGAATGTACACAGTTGAAGAAACTTTCGCTGTCAGAAAATAAACTGCTTCGGTTGCCTGAAACACTGGGTAACCTGAATGTTCTGGAAAATCTGAATTTGCAGGAAAATCAACTGACCAGTCTGCCTGATTCAATAGGACAACTTGCCGGTCTCAAATTACTTAATCTTGGCAAAAATCAGCTTGGCAAACTACCCGGCACCATGGGTAATTTGTCGCAACTGGAAAATCTGCACTTGAGTGAAAATCAGCTTACAGAACTGCCTGAGTCGTTCAGTCGGTTATCACAACTGACATCACTCTATCTTGACGGAAACCGGTTTACGGATATACCTGTCCAGTTACTGCGTCTTGAAAACCTGGTCACGCTTAATATGGACAACAACCCGTTAAATCCACAAGCCGCTGCGGCCTATAATGATGGTATTGATGGTGTGATGAATTACTTGCGTAACAAACAAACCAAAACCGAGACAGTGTAAAGTTTCGTGTCTGAAGAATTACGCATGAAACCATGATGCAGAGAATTTATCCATCTTTCCAATATGACAGGGTAAAATTTACGCTGGTTAATATTTCATCATCCTGTTTGATTTATTGTTTCTGGCAGCATTGCCGGAAGGCTCTTCCCCTGATGTAAAAAATCATCGGAAATTGCGCTCTGAATATATACAAAGTTGAGTCACCAATGTATATACTCTGTTATTTAGTCTAATCTGGGATGTGTATGCCGCTCGATGACATCGGTGAAGGTCTTGTTAAGGCGATTTTTCGCTTCATCTGGTTTGTGCTGATTGATATCGGGCTGGATATTCTTATAAAAGGACCGGGCTATCTTTTACTAATGTACCGGTATCGCAACAGTGATGAAGAGCCTGGTGAAGTTTCCTGTATTCTCATTGGTATCGTCTTCTGGTTGATTGTCGCCACGTTGGCTTACAGCTATTTTCAATTTTGTTGTCCCGCTACATCATAGAGAGCCGCCATGCGCACATTTATCTTCACTATTCTGTTTTGTTGCTTCAGCATGAATGTCAATGCCATTAGTCTGGAGTTCACTGAACAGGAATTACAGGACAAGGTAACGGCCATGATGCCGCTGGAAAAGAAGAAAGGTATCATGACGATCGTTCTCACCAACCCTGCGGTCAGGCTGAACCAGGAGACCAACCGGATGGGTATCAAGGTTGATATGGCCGTGGATGTTCTGGGCAGTTTAAAAAGTACCGGCCATGCTGAAATCTCCGGTGAGCTCATGTATAACAAAAAACAGGGGACTTTCCATCTGGTTAAACCGGAGATTGGCGATATGCACATCGACAAGCTTCCGAACAAATACCAGCCAAAAGTGAAAGAACTTGCACAACAGGCGCTGGAAAAGACCATGGAAAAACGCCCGGTCTATGAATTGCGCGATGACAGCCTGAAACAAAAACTGGCCAGGGCGACTTTGAAAAATGTCTCGGTCAAAGACGGCAAGCTGGTGGTAGAGTTTGGTTTGTTTTAATCAAACCAGCATTCGCGTTTCACACATCAACAATATACTACTGCATCCGTAGCGGCACAGCACACACGACAGGAAACATTCTGTGCCCCTGCGTTGTTACATATCCCGTAGCTCAAACCGTATGGGTATGATGACCTCTGAGGCAATCTGCTCCTCATCCTCCAGGGCCGGTTGAAACCGCCAGCTCCACACACTGTCAATGGCGGCCGTATCGAGCAAGCGAAAACCGGAGCTTTGTTTAAGCTGCACGGCGGTCACCTTGCCCCGCTCTGAAACGGCCAGTTGCAGCAGTACGGTGCCTTGCATGCCGCGCCGCTTTGCGGCGGCCGGATAAAGGGGTTTGGGGTTATCGACCGGTTTGGCCTGTTTCCGTGTGCGCACGTTATCCTGCGACTGCACCGCCGGTTGGGATTGCGGCGTTGCTTTTGGTTCAGCTTTCTGTTGTCGGTTATTGGCAAGCGGTTTGACGGTCTGAGGTTTGCGTTCCGGTTGAGGTGGCTCGCTACGTTCTACCCGGGCCACCAGTTTTACCTCCATCCAGTCGGGCAAGGTCGGCACAGCAGTTTGCATTGCATCCGAAAACCACCATGCAAGGCCGCCATGCATGGCCACGGCGCACACCAACGCGAGAGATAATCGTTTTTCATAGGGCCGCAGGTCGGTCTCAAACGCGGAATGTCGTATACCTAAATCCATTTCTTGTTCCACCATCTGATCAGGCCGCTGATCACCAGCAGACAGGCCATGAGCGCAAACAGATCATTGATCCATTTCCATTGGTTGTGGATCAACATCCCGCTGTGCAAACCATCCAAAACGTAATACCACGGTATCACACCGGTTTGCGGATAGTTGATGGAAACGGGTTTAAAGCCTGTGTGCTGATTGCCCAAACGAACGCCGTCACGCACCTTGACCCACCACAGATCTTCCGTCAGTTGATTCACTGCGGTCGGCATGTGTCCGGCGCCTTTAACCACCTGCCATCGTGCCGAACCATTGGCGCGATACTGGTTTGGGCCGCCCATGGCGCCGATAAAGATCTGCTCATCCTGTCGATGCAGGCTCCAGATAAACAAGGCCTTGTTAGTTAACAGCGTTTCACGCCGCCAGCTTTTACCGCTATCTGTGGTGGTATACAAACCGCTGCGTGTTCCCACGCTGAACTCAGCCGGCTTGCCCGGGTAGCCGAGTATGCTGTATATCTCACCCTGCCAGGATGACAATGAATAGACCGGTGGCTGCCAGAAGCGACTGACCTGGGTGCGCTGCATGAACTCACGCAGCCCTTCGCTGTGATCCAGCATAATCCCGGTGATGGAGATATAGAGAATGGGTATACAGGCCAGCAGGCCAAGGAATGGGGCATGCAGCCGAAACAGCCAGCGCATACTCTGCTTCTTCCACACATGACTGACCGCGACACCGTCGTGTTTGTATCGACGCCACAGACGCGGCAGGATGAAGAACAGCAAGCCGGTGAATGGAATCACCAACAAGGCCACGCCTGCTATATCGTTCCAGAGCAGGGAATACGGTGTGGTCCATACACCACGGCCATAGTGCAGGTCACGCACCAACCGGGATAAACCAACCGCAGCAGGTAATTGGTCTTCCTCTACCGGTGACAAGGTGTGATACGCCAACTGTTTATTCGTTGTATCAAACACAAATACACGACTGCGATCCACCACACCAAGCAGAGACTGATCGGCGCTGCCTTGTGTCAGCGCTGTGACCGGCATCCCGGCAAGCGCCATTCGTTTGAAAGATCGACCACTGTCATCAGAATGCCAGAGACCATCATCCGTACCCAGCCAGAGCACGGAGACACGCTCTTCAATCGTATACAGCGCCGCGTAAACCTGCGGCATACTGTGTCTGTGACTGAACTGTGCAGCCTGCCAATGCTGTCCGGCATGACCACTCCACCAGAGACCGTTTTGTCCGCCGGTGATATGATGAAGCTGATTCAGCGGGTCGATGTAATACAGTTTAAACGGTCCGCTGGTCGCATCATGCTGAATCTCTGTTGTCACCAGTGCAGGTGAGACACCTGACTGCCACAACCAGGCCCAGTGATCGCGGTGATCCAGCAGGAATCCTGTCACACCCAAAACCGCAAGCCACAAAGCGGCTGAGAGACCCAGCCACTTGTGAATGCGATGCAAGGTTAACTTCTGCACGGGGGATACTAGAAGTCAACTTGCAAACCGAGATAAGCGGTTCTCGGCATACCGGGGGCATATTCAAATTTTTCCGGACGAAACGCCGTGGCGGCGGAATACTGGGCCGCCGTGGCATAGCGTTTGTCCGCCAGATTCATCAAGCGGCCATAAAGCTTGATCGTCTTGCCAAGGCGATAGCTTGCCCGCAGGTTCAAAAGATCATGTCCCTGATACATGTATGAATTGGCCGGATCCATCCAGTATTCACCCAGCTTGATCCATTCAAGCGCCAGATTGCCGCCGTTCAGAAACAGCGGGGTATAGATCAGTTGCACATTGCTCATCAGACCGGGGGCCATTTCGATCTCGTTGCCGCTGTAATTCACCGCAGCCGATGGTTGCCATTGTTCATAGGTGTGTGTGGCCTGTGACACAGCGACATGCAGAGTGAATTGATCAGCCGGTTTTGTCTCAAGACCGACTTCAATACCGGTATGTCTTGTCTCACCGGCATTCACGGTTTCACGGTTACCGGTATCCGGGTTATCGTAACTCAGGATGTCGTCTTTTAACCGCATGCTGTAGAGCGAGAGGTTATAGGTGAGTTTGCCGGATTTGCCGCGCAGCCCGGTTTCAATGCTGTCGGCCACCACCGGTTTGAGAGACAGGGTATCAACGGTACTGCCCGGGCGAAAGATTTGTCCTTCGGACGGCGCACGAAAGGCCTGCCGCCAGGAGACAAAACCATTGAGTGTTTCATTAAAGCTGTGAGTCAGTCCCAGCTTGGGACTCAACCGTGAAAAAGTCGCTTCACCATCGCTGATCTGGTTATAGGTCAATGTGCGGCCAAGATGGGTCGGCGTTGCAGTGGTGGTTGCGGTATTGATGTGGTTGTCAAACTCGTAGCGCATGTCATCGTAACGCAGCCCCAGACTGATGCGGGTTGCGGTGGAGGGTGAAAACTCCAGATGCAGATAGGGAGAGACACCCACATAGGTCACGTCATAATCATAGATAGTGACGCCCGTATTATAGCTGTCATAGATATTCCCGGTTTGAGTGGCATTGATGCTCTGCTCAAAGCGGCTGCCGGGGCTGTGATCGATATCAATACCGGTAATCAAGCGCGTGCGCATGGGCTTGAAGTCCCGACGATAACGCACCTGCAACCCCTGCGAGGTGTTGCCGGTTTCATAGATCGTGGGATCGTAGGAGAGTGACCAGTTGGGTAACAGGGTCATGCTGTTATCACGCAGGTAGGGTGTGATATTCAACAGACTGTCACCGCTTTCTTTTTCGTAGGCGGCCGAGAGACGATTCGCACCCACCTTGCGCAAGGAGATGGGCGTGTAGTTCTCGGTCGGGTTATTATAGTAATCATCCGCTGACAGGCGCGAGGAACCCGCCGTCTGCTGATCGATCTCGGAACCGGTGAGCACCATTTTCAGACTGGCGCCGTTTTGCAGGGTACTGTCCCAACGGGCGCCGGCACTGACACGATCATAGGCCGTTGCCTTGCGCCAACCGGCGGTTTGCGTCAGATTCAGATCCGCCCGATAACCGTTGTCGCCAATCGTATTACCGCCACTCACCAGCAAACGCTGAAAACCGAACTCACCGCCTTCCATGACCACTTCCGCCTCCGGTTTCAAAGGCGCCGGGCGAGTCTGTGCATTGACAACAGCGCCGATGGCATCACTGCCATACAGCGCGGAACCGGGACCTTTTAAAACTTCGATGCGATCACTTTGCGGCAGGTTGATCTCATACAGGGCGTTGTGGTTAAAAAAACCGGTGGAGCGCGTTGGAATGCCGTCTTCCAGATAGAGATACATGGGCTTGGTGGTTAAGGGCTGGCGAATGGCGGTCATGTGTCCTTCACCACCGGTCACATTCACATGCACACCGGGTACCCGCTCCATGATCTCGGCGGGATGTGACGGTTTCACATCCTGCAAATCATCAGCACCGATCACACCCACCGTGTGAGACGACTCTTTCATGGCCTGTGCCTCACGGGTGGCGGTGACGGTCACCTCGTCCAGTTTGGTCTCCGCTGCAACAGCCAATCCATGTGGAACAAAAACAGCACACAAAACAGACCCCACACAACAACGTATAAACTTCATCACCACTCCCCATACAACATGAAAATTCAACGGCTTTTTCCTGTCATATTGCAAGATCATTGCCAGAATTAAATATTGTTTTATTTCGGCAAGTTAGCGCTGCTGCCGGTGTGCATGGGCCGATTAAACTGTTTGTCCTTGATCAGGGGTGTCTGATATCAGACAGTTTGATCCGCAGGGCTTCTCGGTGCGTGGAATATCCATTACCATGGTCACAGACCGTTTCACCGGACGGAACAGGCAGGCATGATTAAAAACAGATTCATGATTGGGGCGACACTCATTATCAGCCTGTCGGCCGGTATCCTGATCTATCTGTTGCTGTCACGCCTCGATCCACAACAGCACACCGTACTGGCCGAAGTAAAAGAGCGCGGTGAGCTGCGTATCGTCACCCGCAATGCCCCCACCACCTGGTATGAGAAACATAACGGCCAGTTTGCCGGTATCGAGTACGACATGGCGCTGGCCTTTGCTGAGCATCTGGGGGTCAAGCCCCGCTTCATAATCAAGGAAACCATTGAAGATATTCTCACCAGCCTGAGCAGTGGTGAAGCGGATATCGCCGCCGCCGGCCTGACCATTACCGATTCCCGCGAGACGGAATTCCGCTTTGGTCCGTCTTACCAGTCAGTCAAACAACAGGTGATCTGCCGTCGGGATGCCAAACAACAACCCCGCGCTATCGAAGCACTGGACTCACAACAACTCCATGTGGCGGCACGCACCAGTTATGCAGAACGCCTGACCGAACTACAGCAGGACTATCCGCAACTCAACTGGCGCCAACATGACGAACATGATACGGAATACCTGTTGCGACGGGTCTGGTTGCGCAAGCTGGACTGCACGGTGGCGGACACGAACATCTTTGCCGTCAATCAACGTTATTATCCTGAACTCGCGGTGATGTTTGACCTGAGTGATGACACACCGCTGGCCTGGGCCATGCGCAACAATGCCGGCCTGTTGCAGGCAGCGGTGGAGAACTGGTTCAGCGGATTTAAAGAGAGCGGCAAACTGACCGTCCTGCTGGATCGCTATTACGGCCATCTGGACAGTTTTGATTATGTGGATACACAGAAATTCAGAAAGCGGATCACCTCGCGCCTGCCCCGTTACCGCAAGTGGTTTAAACAGGCGGCGAAAAAATATCGCATCGACTGGCGTCTGCTGGCCGCCCTCTCCTACCAGGAATCACACTGGAATCCCCGTGCCAAAAGTCCCACCGGGGTGCGCGGCATCATGATGCTGACCCAACCCACGGCACGCCAACTGGGCGTGAAAAGCCGACTCGACCCGGAAGCCAGTATCTTTGCCGGTGCGCGCTATCTGGCGCAGATACGCCGTCGATTACCGAAAAGCATCAAGGAACCGGAACGGACCTGGATGGCCCTGGCCGCCTACAACTTCGGATTTGGTCATCTTATGGATGGCATGCAACTGGCGGAACAACTGGGCAAAGACCCGCAGGTCTGGGTGGAACTGGAAGAAGTACTGCCCCTGTTATCCCAACAACGCTATTACCGCACACTGAAACACGGCTATGCGCGTGGAGGAGAAGCGGTCTATTACGTGAAACAGATCCGCGACTATCGGGATATCCTGACGGAAGTTACCCGTAATCAAAAAAGCAAACGCTGACTATAATTATTTTCGACTTGGGTCAGCGAACTGTTTTCTCTAAACTTTCCCCATAGTAAATCACATTCTATAGCCACTATGTCTATGTGGATGGACCACTCTTCATATTAGAAAAAATTATTGTCTTACACTGTTTTTTACTGTGAGTTTATAACACTATTACGTGACATAACTTTTAATCCAGGCTTGATGTTATATTTTCAAACCACAAACCACACAACGGTTTTGTTTTTGAGAACAAGTGTCACATATTACCCATGCATTATTTCTATAATGACGATCATTTTGTCGATTTTCACCATCCCATATTTCGTTACATTCCGGACAAATTCCAAATGACCTTTTAAGCATTGTATTTTTGCACGTTTGACTACAATAAAGCGCCTCAGGTGAAATACTCATTAAAGATAAAATTCCTATGTAACTTGCGTTTAAGACGTGTGGAGGCGTAGCAAGCTGGTCTAACAAAGATGACGGAGGGATTAAATAGTCGCCGGCTTGACGAAGTAGTTAATAAATGGTCCCTTCGATCTTTTTAATCAAATAATGGCATTGGTCGAATTGGAATGCATTCCGGCCATTGTCGACGATGGCTGGAAGGTCGATCACCACTCTGTGTACGTTTATGCCCATCTCCTATGCTGGCAACTGTTGCTGCCGTTAGTGCTTCTGTATAGGCACTTAAAATCACCTTTTCAACTCCTCTGGATACTAATGAAAAATACAACCGAGCCACAAATGAATCTAATGCAGTGTATTTCTCAGTATTTTGTGGTGTTCCTCCGTGACAGGCGAAAAGTTTAAGATTCTTCACATTTTTTGGCAGGCCATCACTGATCATTCGAGTGGCAAGTATTGGTGCTGTTATTTCAATTCTTTCACGCGCAAATATGTTGATATTATTGATCGTTTTTCTACCAATATTACAATGCGCCATAATATATACGGTATAACATTCCGGGTCACTATTCCTTAATTCGCTCAAAGGGCTGCCAGTACCGTGAACAAGTATTTTCGGAATCTTCCTCCTCGAAGAGGGAGATTGAAAATGTTGAGATGCATTTCTCCGCCACTCTTTTGCTGCTTCTGCCAACTGGGAATTAGACTCACCGTCTGCATAAGGGATGTAAATATAGTATTGTCCCGGCATGATAATCTCCTGCTTCAATCCTTCGGCGTATACTTTTTACTCACCACCCATTGGATAGAATGTGTAGCCTTTTCCACCTGTTCGTTTCCACCAAGAGGCTTTATAAACAGAGTCAACTTCTATCACTGGCTCTAATACTGATTCTTTAACCATTATATTTATTAGCGACTGATCAGTTTTAATTAAATGAATCGCTTTATCTTCAGCTTCTTCAATTGAATCAGCTTTGACAATTCTGGTTGTATAAAAACCCATATTTTTCACTTTTCCATCAATAATGACTTCGAAGTTTCGGCCTTCTAAAATAATCGAGTACTTCATTTTGCAAATAACTATAATCAGTGGTCAGAAAATCGCTTTTTCAATGACGCATTTATATCCAATTAAAAACCTTGCATCGAGATAATTAATAACTTTACCATTTTTAGTGGGCCTGTACCTGTTTGAGAAAGCCAGACATCCCGATTGGGTTATTAACTAACTCCTGTTTAAACCAGGGGCAAAGTGTTACAGCTATCCCATCAAGTACTGTGCATAATTGTTAATCAATACCTGTCAAATTTGGCTGCATTACTTCTACTTTCAGTCGCCGGCAACAGTTTGTCACCAGGCTCCACCCTTTGCTTTGCTTGCTTTCATTTGGAAAATGAAAGCAACCTGCCTCAGCCGCGCAGCGGCGGGCGGACCTGTGATCAATACCTCCAGCGAGTCAGTTGATTGATAAAGGAAACCCAAAATCAAATCCTTCCGACACCGATTATTATACCTTGTATTGTGGTTCGCCAGCTCACCCTGACCTGCGTGCTTTTATGAGGAGCCAAATCGAGAATGACATTTCACCTATAATACTCGGAACAGCTACCAACGCCAGGAAAACAGAGCTGTAGTTTTCATAATTTGGAAGCAGGAAATGCGCCGCAGTATCAACCATATACATGGCACCGGCAATGACGAGAAAGATTGCAATAATTTTTGGCCCGTCGATGATATTGCCTAAAAGGATGAGATGAATACCAAAAAAGAACAGACCGATGAGCCAAATAGTATTAAAAATATCAACTTGATTCAGAATGTCTTCACTAACGCTTAAAGCAAGCGCCCTCGGAAGCGCAAAAACGGCAACCCCCATAATTACTGCATGGGTCATCCTGAATAGAGTGCTCAATCCTGACAATGCATGCTCTTTAAATAACTCATAGAGAGCCCATGCAACCACAATGTCGAAAACGACAGTTATCATAAATGCCAGGATTCCCGCTCTTACAATAATGTGATTTTGCTGAACTGCAGCGACAGGGTTTTCACGAATCAATTCCAGAGAAAAAAAGTTTGCGAACATTGCCGCAACGAAAATGATTAAATAACCAACACCGGCAATCAGCGAGAGAGTTCCTGGCCGCAAGGTTCTGTCCATTTTTTATGTTTCCTTGGTAGACTGGTAAAGATACGCAGGCTGACGAATTTTATTTTTTCTTTGCAAAAAACTCGGACATGGCATGGTCCTCGATCTCCAGTTTGGAAATAATTTCCTGCATTCTTTGTTCAGCCAATGGATAGGTGCTTTTGGTTGCGTTGTAGTTGATGATGATCTCTATGGGCGCACGGATACGTGTAACGGCGCGCAGATAAGACGTATTCCCCGGTTCAAGACGCGGCACTTCACAAACATCTTCCTTCAACGCAAGTTTCTGATGCTCCTGCAAGGTCCAGCTTTTGGGCTGGATCACACCGGAGACCAATATACCGGAAAAGGTTTCATCACCAACCAGTTTTCTTGATGAGTCAAATCTGTACCATGCAGTGAGATGCGGCTGTTTGGTTAACGGCTTGATTTTTGTCAATTTCACATCCGGCATACCACCAAATATTTTGTTTATCGTTTCTCCGGGTTTGATTGTTTGCCCTTCCGGCAGGACATTGATAGAGATGACCATCCCATGCTGAATTCGAGGTTTCTCCAGTGGTGCCGCATCCAGATACAGTTCTGATGTTGGCTGTTCAGGAAGATAGCCTCGATACCGATCCGGTCGCCAGTCGCTCGACAGCGGCAGGTGAAAGCCAAACAGGTATGAACCAACCCTGGCGCCTTGCGGCGTCTCGGCAAAGTAGTAAGGATTATCCATAGCCTCATTTTTATCCGAGCCGACGGTATTTGGCATCATGCTGATGACAGACTGATAGGGCTCTGCGCATTTCGGGCAAAGTTTCAGCGCCTTTTCCAGGGCCGATACCATTTTGTGCGGTTTTTTGGAAAGCTGACAATGATAGGCGATGGCAAGTTGAACAAGCCCTGCCGCGTCTTTTTCCCCGGCTTTTGTCAACGCTTTACGTAAAACATCTTCCGCACCTTTACCCAGGAAAGTACTCAGCATGATGCCTTTCATGGTCAGAGGTAAGGCGGCATCCGGAAATTTGCTGATGAGTTTTTCTGTCTGCTCAAAGGCGGTTTCCGCCGCCTGCGGTTCATCGATATGGTGTCCATAACGCCAAAATGTGACGACCAATGCGCCGAGTTCCGGTGCTGACAACAATGTGGTTTCCTGCCGCTTCACCAGTGGCAGTATGGATCGCCACTCCTCGACCAGTTGTACTGCACCGCTCTCATCCTTGTAAACAGGCGGCCAGGTCGAATAACGGGCTTCGTTATTCAACAACCAGTTTTTCAGCTTGTGCAATTCATCATTTTTTTCAGGAACAACAATTTTTTCCAGATTGATCCACGGTGCCGGAGCGGTGGTAATTTTCCGGTTTGCTTCTGCATAAAAGGCCCGTCCTTCAAGTACGCTCGGTACGGCATGCAGGGGGCTGCTGTTAAATGCGGTGACAAGTATAAGCAGTGATAAAATCCGTTTCATGGCAAGCCCCTGTAAATAATCAAATGGAACTGATGATAATACCTACCCATGTAATTTAAGTATAGTCATCAACACACCATACGACGCCAATCCACATTAAAACATAAGCAGACACTAATATTTCAGGATAAAACGCGGCTGGTCTGCATCACCGGGGAAATAGATCATTTGATCATTCTGGTAGTATAATCCACTACTGAATCGGTCATCTGTACCAATAATCAACCATAAAAAAGGTTCAACGTGAAAATCGAATACCCCATGCGCGCCCTGTTCCTGATCCTGCTTTCACTGCATATCGGTGTGGCGGTGTTTGTCCTGCAACATCGGGGGGATGTGCGTCTGCCGCCCATTGTCAATCTGGTGATTGCCGTGATTCTGATCATCTACTGGGCTGATCGCTGGTATACCTATCTGGCGGACAAGGTCTATATCAACAAGGCCAGCGCACTGGTGCTGCTGTTCGCGGTGGTGGTGATGTCCATCTCCGTACTGCATCTCTCCGGTCACGAGTTTGCCGGCACGCTCCACTGGGTATTCTATACTGTACACAGCATCACGCTGCTCTTGTTGCTGTTGTTCTATCGGACCTTCCAACGCAATCGACTGTTTTAAAGGACATCGCCATGCGCAGAGCGCTGCTGGTTATTCTTATATATAGTGTTTGTCTCACCGCCGGGGCAGGCGTCGAAACCACCCTGGTCGAGGATCAATCGGGCAGTTGTATGATTCGTATCGTCCATAGTGCGGCGCCATCCGACACGAGCGGGGTACTTGTGTTGCGCAGTTATATGAAGAACAGCGGCCAGGTCATGGAGCCCTGCCCGCCCGACCGGGAACAAACCGGTCATAGTCTGCGGTTGGCCTTGCAGGCCTATGCCGCACAACAACTCAAACCGTTCAACGGCATCATGCTGGGCAGGATCATGCGCTATCCATGGTTACAGGCCTATCTCGCCGAACAACCGGCCCATCGCGGCAAGGTCACTCGCGCCTACCACGACAAGCTGTTTAATCATCCCGGTTTTTTGCATGAAGCAGTGCAACCCTTGCCGTCTGTGCTGGCTGATTTCAATCTGAAGATTGTCAGTGCGAGTTGTGAAAAGATCCTGATCGACAAGGACGGTAAAGCCACCGATGCCATCTGCTGGCTGAATGTGAAATAACGCAAGATATTGCAGGGAGAGTGCCTGCCCTGTTGTCATTACAGGACAGGCAACAGGTGATCAGGCGTTGAGCGCGTCGCGTACCCGTTCCAGCTTGGCCTTGACCTCACCGGCCAGTTCGTGAATACCGGGTTGTTGCACCAGATCCAGCACGGCAGCCGGGTCCATAAATGCCACAGTGATCGAACCGTTTTCCTCTTCACGCACCACCACATTGCAGGGTAATAACAAACCGATATCCGGTTCCGCTGTCAGGGCCTTGTTGGCCAGGACCGGGTTACAGGCGCCGAGGATCTTGTAGGGGCGTTTGTCCAGATCCAGCTTTTTCTTCATCACTGCCTTGACGTCAATTTCAGTCAGAACGCCGAATCCTTCCTTGCCAAGTTCTTCGGTAACGCGGGTCAGCGCGTCTTCGTAACTGCCGTTGAATGTGGTTGAAAAACCGTACATGAAAAACCTCCGAAAATGAGCGTATATATCCAAAAAGTCAGAATGGCGGGATTATATACCGGATTGGCCGGTGCTGCGCAGCGGAATCGGCAGGGACCATACATATATATAGTATATGTCTCGACAGTCAGTGAGGATTCACTCTGCCGGCATATACCGCTCAGGTTGCTGAATGAATTTTTGTTTGCACTGTTCGGTGCAAAACACCAGTTCACGCTGCCCGGCACGATGGCGAATTTTAGCGTTCCATGTATCGATCTTCATGCGGCAGACCGGGCAATTCAGCCACTGGTGTTGTTCCTCTCGCCGGTCGCGCAGGACACCATCTTCCAGCCACAGGATACGATCGGCGATCGCTTCCACACGTGGATCGTGGGTGACGAGGATCACCGCCCGACCTTCATCCCGTGCGATATCGCGCAGTACCATCATCACTTCCAGCCCGCTTTGTGAGTCCAGATTGCCGGTGGGTTCATCCGCCAAAATCAGGGGCGGTTGATTGATCAGCGCTCTGGCGATGGCGACCCGCTGTTTCTCGCCACCGGACAAGGTCCCCGGCAAGGCGTGTTGTCTTTTCTCGATACCCAGACGCCGGATCAAGTCGTCGGCACGGGGTGCCGCAGCCTTGATCCCGCCCGGCATCAAATGGGCCGGCAACAAAATGTTGTCCCTGGCGCTGAGCGCGTCCAGCAGGTTAAAGGCCTGAAAGATGAAACCGACCTTTGCGGCCCGGATGGCCGGCAGTTGCGCTTCGTTCATGCTGCTGATGTCGAGTCCCGCCAGCAGAATACGACCGCTGCTCGGAGTCAGGATGCCACCGAGCATGGACAACAACGTTGTCTTGCCGGAGCCGGAAGGTCCCATGATCAAGACCAGTTCACCGGTTGCGATCTCCATTGAGACATCATCCACCGCCACCACCCGGGTATTGCCGCTGCCGTATTCCTTGTGTAAATGACTTGCCGAGAGAATCGTCGAGACCATGCTTTACACCTTGAAGGCTGTCAGGGGATCAACCCGCGCCACCATCCAGGCGGGCGGGATCACGGCAAGCAGTGAGACCAACAGTGCGATATAACTCACCCGTAACAGTATCGCCTCCGTCAGTACGAGGTTGATCATGGGGACCAGTGCGGTCAATAAGGGTGTCAGAATAAACACTGACACCAGTGTAAATATCAGGGCGAGCAAACTGATGATCATGGATTGCAATAACATCATGCCATACAGCGTCCGGTTGGGGAAACCGACCGTCTTCAGAATGGCCAGTTCGCGTCGACATCGATCCACCTGCAAATAGGCGGTGAAGACCGCGATGAGTACGGCCAGAATAATCCCAATCAGTGTCATGATGGAAAGTACCTCGGCCCCCATCAACAGACCAATCTGATAATCATTGGCCAAAAACTGTTCGTGTGTAATCGCCGTCACCTTGTCCACTTCACTTTCAATACGTGTTGCCAACGCTTTCGCATCCACACCTTCCTCTGCATCGACCAGGATATAACTTAATGAACCCGACACAGCGATAAGATCCTGCAAATCGTCAAAACTGACAAAGGCGATGGAATTCGACATGGAAAAGGTATCCCTGGTAAAGCCGACAATCCGAAACGAATGATCCCCGATACGGGTCATATCACCCAGCTTGATCCCGGCCGCCTTTTCCAGCACTTGTGGCAACAGGATCTCGCCACGGGCCGGAAAGGCCTTGCCACTGCTCACCGCCCAGGGTCCCGCCCGCTGTCCGTCCTCCGGCAAGCCGATCACATAGGAAAACCAGTTACGTTTTCCTGCCGCAAAGACACTGTTCATATACAGGATCGGTGTGGCCCGTTTTACACCCGCCACCTGTCTGACTTTTGTCAGTTTCCAGTCCCAGACATAACTTGAGGCCATGTGCATGTTCGAAACACCGTGTTGCATGACCCAGACATCCGCCCGCATCTTTTCGATATAAGCAATGGTCTGGCGTGACTCACCGACAAAGGAAGCATCCATGATCACCACCAGCACCAGTGCCACCGCCACACTGCCCGCGCCGGATAAAACACCGGTCTTTTGCTGCCAGAGTGTTTGCCATAACCATTTATACATATCATTCCACCTGAAACACCAACATGGGATCAGTGCGTGCGATAACACGCAAGGGCAACAGACTGCCCAGCAGACTCATCACACAGACACCGAGCAGGGTCTGCAACAATCCGCCGATATCCAGTATCACCACCCGATAGACCGGCAAGTAGTGATCAATGACGACAGCGATGAGACCACCCAAACACAATCCCAAAGGCAAGGCCAGGCCGACCAGGATCAGGGTTTGCAATATCACACTTCGGGCGATCAGCCGGTATGGAAAACCCAGCGCCTTCATCACCCCGAAGTTGCGTCGTCGTGCATTCACATCCGCATAAATAATCAAACCAATCACCAGCATGCCGATCAGATAAGAAAGGTTTACCAACACGCCCATGATCGGTCCAAACAGATTCTCACCAAGCTCAACATCCTGTTGCGCCAGTTCGGCAGGGGTATAGACATCCACCGCCGGTACCCGGGCCTCAATTATTTTTCTGATCGACACCGGGTTAACGCCTTCAGCAAGTTCGATCAGCATAATGCCCAACAAGGGAAAAGTACTGATATCCGGTGCGATCTCCGATTCCAGAAAGAGATCGATCAGTCCATCGTAATTGATAAAGCCAAAGGTACTGAATAAGGCGGCACTGCCGGACGTAATACCGACAACACGAAAGGCATAACCGGAGATCACCACCGGATCGCCGATTTGCAGGGCAAAGCGTTTGGCAAAACCGATATCCACGACCATATCGCGACTGCCCTGCACCTGTCTGCCCGCGATCAGGTGAGTCGGACCACCCAGGGTATCGTAGACCATCAACAACAAGGGATAACGATAACCGGCGGGGCCATACATGACCCAAAAACCGGTCATGGGATGGGCCAGCTTCACACCTTCAATGGCTTCAACGTCAGCGCGGACCTGCTGCGGCAAGGTGGAACGTGCAGCGATAAAATTACTCACCCCGGATTGGGTCATTATCAGTTGTCCGCCGCGATCCAGCACGGCATCCCTGGACTGTTGATACAAACCCAGTTCAAAGCCCCGCAGTCCCAGCGTCACGGCAATCGCAGCGCCAATCGCCGCTACAGTCAAGGCGGACCGTATCCGGTGATAAATAATTTGATCTACCGCAAACTGCCACATATGCATAACCTTTAATTGGTGATGTGGTGAAATGGTCTGGTTCAGGCTGTTTTTGTAAACACGCAACTGAATGCCACGCCGTTTACAGCAATGGGCAGGCTGCGTCCGTATCACTCAGGTCAGCAGGCCGGGTTTGCGCGGACCCTCGCCTTTGGCAACATGTGTATAAACACATAGACCAATGCCACTGATCCTTCATTGATAATTATCAACTTTCACACAGTATTCGCCATTGTTGCCTGGCTTTCCGCTTTCCGTGCCGCCCTCCCTGTATATCTCTGTTTTTTTTGTTAGAATTAGCACAGACAGACAATAAGGATACCTCCATGTCCGCAAAGACCCCGTACACAGTATTCAGACAACTGTTACTCAGTTTGCTTGTGTTGACCCTCGCTGCCTGTGCCACCCGAAATGCCGACATCAGCGATTCCCGGCCGCCGGCACCGGTCAGCCAATCTTCACTGGGCCGCAGCGTTCACTATCTGTCTGTCAAGATCGGTCCGCGCAACCTCAAACACTATGACGGGCTGCAACGGGCCGCCAAATACATCCATCAGGAATTCACCAATCTTGGATACAAGGTGGAGCGCCAACAATATCAGGTTGAAGCAAAGGCAGTGGAAAACCTGATCATTGGTATCGGACCCAAAGACGCACCGCGTATAATCATCGGCGCCCACTATGACAGTTTTGGCGATCAACCGGGAGCGGATGATAATGCCAGCGGTGTGGCCGGCCTGATCGCCCTGGCCAAATTGCTCAAGCTCAGTGAAAATAAACTGGATAAACGTATTGAACTGGTTGCCTATACGCTGGAAGAACCACCCTACTTCCGTACCCAACTGATGGGCAGTTACCAGCACGCCAAGCGACTGCATAACAATAAGGTCAAGGTCATCGGCATGATCGCCCTGGAGATGATCGGTTACTTCAGCGATGAAGAGGATTCACAAAATTATCCTATCGGACTGATGGGCATGTTTTATCCTGACGTCGGCAATTTCATCGGTGTGGTGAGTAACTTTTCCAGCAGCAGTTTGAAAAACAGACTGGCGGAACAAATTAAAAAAGCGGACATTGATGTACAAACCCTGATGGCTCCCGCTATCCTCACCGGTGTCGATTTTTCAGATCACATGAATTACTGGGAATTCGGATATGATGCGGTGATGATCACCGACACGGCCTTTTACCGCAACCATCACTATCACAAACACAGCGACGTGATCAGTACCCTGAATCTGGAAAAAATGGCGGCTGTCGTGCGCGGGGTCTATTATGGTGTACTGGATCTGGCCATTGAAAAAGAACCGGAAGGGGCCGAGTCGATGCGCTGAATTTACACAGCTGTTTGTTCAACAGAATGGGTAATTATCTGCGCAGCGGTCATGCCGCCACCTGCTCGGATGAAGCCAATAACAGCTATAGCTATACGGAATATCCCCAATGACCGGATTGACAGGGGTGAAAAACAGCTCACCCCTGTCCTGTTTGGCTGTTTCTATCTCTGTGTGATCCGGTCACCACTGATCAGATAATTTGTGGTGGTCTTTTGTGACGGGCAACAACGCGGATCATCTTTGGTATAAGCAAGTGATTCCACCACCAGCATTGCCCCTTCCAGACGTATCGCATTAACCTGCCCTGGGACATCAATGGTTGAAAGGATGGTGAATGCGTCGCCATTAATACCCAGCAAGGTCACACGGTTCCGGGCATAATTGGCAACTTGATAAACCCAGTGCACCAATACTTTACCCGGTTCATTTTGCAGGGGAATGGTACTGAGTAATTCACCATGCTCTGTATCCGAAAGCAGGCCGGTATCGCTTTCCTTGTGTTGCGATTCGATGAAAAGGTTGACCGCCTTCTCTGTATCGGCAAAAACATTTGTAACTGACAGCATACATAATAAACTGATAAAGATGTTCTTCATACGCATCCCCGGTATGGTGCTGCCAACTTCCACGCAGACACCCAAAGTGAAGTTATTGTCCTTTTTCTATTCTGTACCAGGCCGCATAGATTTCATCCGGCCATTTTGCCTGGAACCACGCGATGATATCACGGATTTGCGCCTCATCAAGCTTGTCTTTCCAGGGCGGCATATTGCCACCGATGCGAATAGTGCCATTCCGAATGACATCAATTAATACACTGGTGGGATGATGCCAGGCATGGGCGGTACCGTTCAATGGTGGCGGCGGGTACTTGCCGTCCGGTCCGGTCTTTTGCCAGTTACTTGCGCCTTCGGCGTTTGTGCCGTGACAAACAGCACAGTGTTGTTGAAACAGCGCACCACCACGTTGCATTTGTTGAAAATCAAAATCACGCGGCACCTCCGCCGCTGCGGCTTGAGCAGCAACGAAGGTTGTGAGTAATGCGATGCACCTTACAATTATTCGCATATCAAACCTGCCTTAAAAATTTTTTATTAAACAATACAAACCCGTTATCACATGATCCGGCAAGCAACCTGTTGACACAGAGACGCGGGATACACAGTGAAATTTTTTCATGACACTTTGCTTTCCGCATCTCCGTGTTTTGATGTTGATTAAATATCTTGCCGTTTCAATCCGTGTTGTTTCCAGAGGAAGAACACTGCCGGAATCACGATGAGGGTCAGGACCGTCGACGTGATCATCCCGCCCATCATGGGTGCCGCGATTCGCTTCATCACTTCGGAACCGGTACCGCTGCCGATCATGATCGGCAACAGACCGGCCATGATGGTCATCACGGTCATGAGTTTGGGTCGCAGTCGCAACAGGGAACCTTCCACCAGCGCCTCACGCAATTGGCCTTCCGTTTCCGCCGTGCCTTTGGCCACACGGTCATTCCAGGCCATGTTGAGATAGAGCAGCATCACCACACCGGTCTCCACCGCCACACCGGCCAGGGCGATAAAACCAACGCCGACCGCCACTGACATGTTGTAGTCAAGCAGATAGAGGAACCAGAAACCACCGACCAGCGCCATCGGCAAGGTGCCCATGATGATCATGACTTCGCTCATGTTGCGGAAGTTGAGATACAACAACAGCACGATAATCACCAGTGTTAACGGCACCACCAAACTCAAACGTTCCTTGGCACGGACCATGTATTCATACTGACCGGACCAGGCGATGGAATAACCCGGCGGCAGTTCCACCTGCTCGGCGACCACACGTTGGGCTTCCGCCACATAGGAACCCAGATCGCGCCCCTGAATATCTACAAAGGTCCAGCCATTGGGTCGGGCGTTTTCACTTTTGATCATGGCCGGGCCCATTTCGATTTTCACATTGGCCACTTCCGAGAGCGGGATGTTGGCGCCTCTGGACGTCACGATGGGCAAATTACGCAAATGCTCCAGTGAATCACGCACCTCGCGGGGATAGCGTACATTCACCGGATAGCGTTCCAGACCTTCCACACTTTGTGTCACTTGCATACCGCCCACGGCCGTCCGCACCACATCATGCACATCACTGATATTCAATCCGAAACGTGATGCGGCGATTCGGTTGACATCCACCGTGATATACCGCCCGCCCGCCACACGTTCCGAATAGGCGGAGACAGTACCGGGCACCTTGAGCACCACTTCTTCAATGCGCTTGCCGATATCCTGGATCACATTCAAATCGGAACCGGCCACCTTGATGCCAACCGGTGTCTTGATACCGGTGGCCAGCATGTCGATGCGTGTTTTAATCGGCATCACCCAGGCATTGGTCAGACCGGGAAACTTGATCAGTTCATTTAATTGTTGCTTGATCTTGTCTATGGTCATCCCTTCCCGCCATTCGCTTTTGGGTTTGAACTGAATGGTGGTTTCAATCATGGTCAACGGTGCCGGATCGGTGGCTGTCTCGGCCCGCCCGATTTTACCAAACACGCTTTTCACTTCCGGAATGGTTTTGATCAGTTTATCGGTTTGTTGCAGGATCTCCTGCGCCTTGCCCACCGACACACCGGGGAAGGTGGTGGGCATATACATCAGATCCCCTTCATCCAGATCAGGCATAAACTCCGAACCCAGTTGGGTCAGCGGCCAGAAACTGAGTACCACCAGACCACCGGCAATGGACAGTACCCTCCAGGGCTGCAACAAGGTGTAATTGATAAAGGGTTTATAGATGCGAATGAAAAACCGGTTCAGCGGATTTTTCTGTTCCGGAATGATGTGGCCGCGAATGAAATAGCCCATCAACACCGGCACAAGCGTAATGGACAAGCCCGCCGCTGCGGCCATGGCATAGGTTTTGGTAAAGGCCAGCGGTGCAAACAACCGTCCCTCTTGAGCCTCAAGGGTAAAGACCGGCAGGAACGACAACGTGATGATCAACAATGAGAAGAATAAAGGCGGTCCCACTTCCAGCGTGGCTTCACGAATAATGCGCCAGCGGTTTTCCGGGGTCAGCGGTTCATGTTCGATATGTTTGTGTACATTCTCGATCATGACGATAGCCGCATCGACCATGGCGCCAATCGCAATGGCAATGCCGCCCAGTGACATGATATTGGCATTGATGCCTTGCATGTGCATGATGCTGAAGGCGGTCAAAATACCAATGGGCAGACTGACAATGGCCACCAGTGCCGAGCGCAAATGGAACAGAAAGATAGTACAGACCAGCGCCACCACAATAAACTCTTCCACCAGTTTCCAGTTGAGGTTGCTGACCGCCCGATTGATTAAAGCAGATCGATCATAGGTCTCGACGATCTCGACACCTTCCGGCAAGCCGGTTTTCAGTTCCGCCAGTTTTTTCTTCACGCCCTTGATGGTCTTCAGGGCGTTTTCACCATAACGCATGACGATCACACCACCGACCACTTCACCTTCACCATTGAGTTCAGCAATACCACGCCGCATTTGCGGACCAAGCCGGATATCCGCCACATCCTTTAACAGGATGGGCGTGCCTTCATCATTCAGTCCCAGCGGAATACGACGCAGATCATCGATCTCATTGATATAGCCGGTGGCGCGCACCATATATTCCGCTTCGGCCATCTCCACGACGGAGCCGCCGGTTTCCTGATTGGCATTGCGAATGGCTTCTCGCACCCTTTGCAACGGCAGGTTATAGGCCCGCATGCGTTCCGGATCCAGCACCACCTGATATTGCTTGACCATGCCGCCAATGGTGGCTGTTTCCGATACACCCGGTACGGTTTGCAATTCATATTTCAGAAACCAGTCCTGCAAACTGCGCAGTTGTGACAGATCGCGTTTATTACTGCGATCCACCAGGGCATATTCATAGATCCAGCCCACGCCGGTGGCATCGGGGCCGAGAGCCGGTCGCGCTTCAGCAGGCAAGCGTGTTGCCACCTGACTGAGATACTCCAGCACCCGTGAACGCGCCCAGTAGGGATCGGTGCCATCCTTGAAGATCACATACACATAGGAATCGTTAAAGAAGGAATAACCACGCACCGTTACGGCGCCCGGCACGGAGAGCATGGCGGTGGTTAATGGATAGGTCACCTGATCTTCCACCACACGCGGGGCCTGACCGGGATAGGTGGTCTTGATGATCACCTGTACGTCAGACAGATCGGGGATCGCATCCAGCGGGGTATTCTTTACAGAATAGATACCCCAGCCAATAAGAATAAATGTCAGCAACAAAACCAGGAAACGGTTTTTGAGCGACCAGTCAATAATACCGGTAATCATATCCGTCTCCTTATTTGGCGAGTCTGATGGTCTTGATCACATAACCGCCCGTCCCGTTTTCCAGTTCGAACTCCACCTTGTCATCGACGTTCAGACCATCAAGTTTTACCTCCGGTTTGACCTTGAAGTACATGGTCATTGACGACCACTGCAAGGCCGGGATGGGATCATGCGACATTTTCACTTTGTGTTCTGCGGGCAGGATCTCGTGCAACACACCACGCCCGCGCAAAGGCGCGGCTTGTGCTTCATGTTGGGAATGCTCCATAGCGGCCGGCACATTTTCGTCCTTCGCCTGCTGCGCGGAATGATCCACCGGTACCGGTTTCTCCATTGATTGATGCGCTGAATGATCTACGGGAGCTGGTGCCGATGTGTCCATAGTCTGACCATCGGTTTGTGCTTTACCGATTTTTCTGGTCTTGTCCATACTCGGTTCAGTCGGTTCGGATGGTGATTGCATACGACCGAAGCTGGCTTTCTGACTTGCTTCAGAGTCGATCAGAAATTGTCCGGAAGTGACAACCCGGTCACCTTCCTGCAAGCCGGCCATGATCTCGATCCAGTTGCCGGATTCAATGCCGGCCGTGACCCGAACCGCCCGAAAGCGTCCCTTGCCCAACGCCAGGATCACCCGATCATCACCGCCGCCGCGTATCAATGCCTCGCGGGGAATGATCAGTGTCTGTTCCTTGGGACCGCCGTAGATCGAAACATTGGCGAACATATTCGGCTTGAGGACTTCGTCGGGATTATCAAAGCGCAAACGGACCTTGAGGGTACGGGTCTTTTGATTCAGGCTGGGATAGATATATTCCACACTGCCTTCCCATTCGCGGCCGGGAATGTATGACAGCCTGACATCGGCAGGCTGACCTTCTTTCACCCAATTGGCCTGACTCTCAAACACTTCACCCAGGATCCAGATACTGGACAGATCGGCCAGACTCATCACTTCCATCTGGGGTGATACATACATCCCTTCACGCACCATCAACTTGGCGACAATGCCGTCCTGTGGTGCATAGACGCGGACAAACTGTTCCGAACGCATTTTTTTCTGAATCACCTTGATCTGTTGATCAGAAATACCCAGCGCCTGTAATCGTTCCCGTGATGCACTGAGCAGGAACTTGTTACCGGTGCGCAGCGCCTGAATATAATCATCCTGCGCATTGACCAGTTCCGGTGAATACAACTCAAACAGCAACTGACCTTTTTTCACTCGCTCACCTTCCGAATGAACGATGAGTTTTTCAATCCAGCCGGTACTGCGCAAATGAATGTGGGAAATTCGGTTTTCATCAAAGTCCACATAACCGACCGTATCGATCTTGCGCCACAACTTGCCGCGCTCCACCGGCAGGGTGCGTACCCCCAGATTGTTTTCCACTGCAGACGAAATCGTGACATCACTGTCACCGCCTTCATCATAAACCGGAACCAGATCCATCCCCATGGGCGACTTGCCCGGCCCGTCTCGTCGATAGGAAGGGTCCATGGGCGCCACCCAATAGAGGATCTTTTTCTCCGCAGGCTTTGACACCTGTTCCGGTTCTTTCTTGATCAACGTCATGCCACAAATCGGACAGTTGCCCGGTTTGTCACGAATGATATTCGGATGCATGGGACAGACATATTTTGGATCAAGATGCTTTTGCGCATGATCCATTGCCGTCTCAGTTGTCGTCTGATTCGCGGATTTATCGTCACTGCATGCAGCCAGTAATGAAAGAATCACCATGACCGGGACGAAGCCGACTTTATTGTACTTGCTCATTGTCTATCTCCAACAGGTCCGCATTTTGCGCAACCTGATTCAGAACACTGAATTCAATTGAACGATCTCGAACGTTCAATGTGTTTTAAAACAAGGGAGTGTAGTCAGGAAAATATCGTCGGTGAAAACCAACGTTTCCCTGGATTCAGACAGTTGAGCGAGGGGGACGGAATTCTCCGCCGGGGGAGACTCCTCTATAACGAAGCGTGGACAAAGAGTTGTATGAATTGTTGTAATCATTGTTGCCGGTATCCGAGTTCACCAGCACGGCGGCAACAGTAAAACAGTGACTGCAGTTGGAGCAATTGTCCTGACAAGCCCCGTCATGCTGACAGCAGCTGCCGTGGTCCATGTCATCCATTCCGGCCATCCCGGCGTGGTCTGCCATCGACATCATTTGGCAATGGGGAGAGGAACCGGTTGTGTGATCCAGCATGCTTACCGCAGACAGGGCGGACTGAAACGGTGCAAACACCAGCATCAGCCCCAGCCAGACGATAAGCATATTGTGACGTGTCTCACGCAACATAAAATTAACCAAAATTTTCCTTCTCACAAAAGTATTGCACATTCAGATGCTTATGCCAAATATCGGCAATATCCCCTGATATTTAAGTAAGTTAACCATAAAACCCCGGGGTAAATACTCATGCGATCAAGCCGATACGATACACAGTCTATAAGCGCATTCGACGCAAATCGGTGGAGGAAGTTCAGGTTCCAATGGCCAATAGTGAAATACAACAAGCACTGCGAAAAAAAGTATCCAAAATCAGAGAGTTGCCTGCCATGCCGGCAATCAGTAACCGACTCGTACAATTGCGTGAGAATCCCGATGCCGGCATTGCCGACCTTGCCGCGATCATCAAACTGGATCCCGGCCTGAGCAGCAAGCTGGTCCGTTATGCCGCCTCGCCCTTTTTCGGATACGGCGGATCTATCCAGTCAATCGAGGACGCAGTGGGACGGGTACTCGGATTTGACAAGACCCTTAACATGGCCCTGGCCATGGATACCGGGCAGGCCTTTGATGTACCGCTGGAAGGACCGATCGGCCTCAAAGCGATCTGGCGTCAATCCCTGTGCAGCGCCCAATTGATGCAATACCTCGCTGAAGGGGTATCACCGGCCAATGCGCCCAACTCCGGGCTGGTCTATATGTCCGGGCTGTTACATAACATCGGTTTCTTCTTACTCGGCCATTTATTCCGTGAAGAATTCAAACTGCTGAACAAACTGGCGGCAGAAAATCCGAAACTACCCGTCACCGATCTTGAACAACGCGCGCTGGGTATGTCGCATACCGAACTGGGCGTCTGGTTGATGCGTGAATGGAGCATGCCCGCCGAGTTAATCACTGTCACCTTTGAACACCACAATGCGTTCTATAAAGGTCGGCATTTTGTCTACGCCAACCTGACACTAATCGCCAATCGCCTGTTAAGACGCCTGGAGATCGGCGATGAAGCAGAGTCGACACCACCACCGGCGATGTTGCGACTGCTGGGACTGGAAGAAGCGCACCTCAATAATGCGTTTGAAAAATTGCTGTCCGGTCGGGAGCAGTTGGAGAGTATGATTCAGGAGTTACATGGTTAAGGGTGTTTGTGCAGGATATTTTTCCTACCATGCACGGCATTGAACGCTGTTCGTCTAGTCTGATATATCCTTGTTTCACTCCCTGTCGGGAGCGATTGAAATCAGGGGTTCCGCACAGAGTTCAATGCCGCTCAGTGATTAAGCAAGAATCGTTTTTTCATTCAACGTTGCTGTGTTTCGCCTGCCGCTGCGTGGCATTGGCGAGTGATGTTGCATTATTCCATGTTGTTTTGTTCCGCCTGCCGCTACGCATGAGGCTGGTTACTTTCTGTTGCGTTATCGCCAAGAGTGTTCTTACCGGAAAGGCCGCTAAATTTCGCCCGCCGCTGCGCGGCTGAGGCGAGTGACTTTTCTTTGCGTGTCCAAAGAAAAGTCACCAAAAGAAAGGACACCCCATCGGCTAAAACGTGTTTGCGATGGATTTCATCCTGTCATTGGCAGAAGGGGCGTCCTGCCCCTCTGCCAATGCGCGGCATCCCTGCCGCGATTATTTGATGATGAAATGCATCTCAACCACTCGCCGATGATGGGGCCGATCCTTGCGGCAAGATTCTTGTT